>Ga0307510_10005732_pt1 | contig 14798 bp, 15 predicted proteins | sample 12_EM_MG_FD_207224 | JGI IMG/M metagenome (GOLD analysis project Ga0307510, IMG submission 207224) | Populus trichocarpa ectomycorrhiza microbial communities from riparian zone in the Pacific Northwest, United States - 12_EM | ecosystem: Host-associated > Plants > Roots > Unclassified | place...
ACCCTAGCGCGAGCCCGTCGAGTAGCACTCCTAAATGCGTCGGTTAATAGCTAAAGTAAACACGATATAATCAAGCGTGCTTCGCGTTGATCGGAATTTCGGCCTGGTATTTGCGACGGGAAGAGACAGCGCGATGCACTTGGCGGATCCTGGACCCCGCGCCCCAAATGTGTCTTCTTTCTTCTTTCGCACAGGAGCGTGCTAGGAGGCGGTAGCCCCTGTCTCAATTTCTGTGCGCGCGCGCGCTCGAGGTCGCTCGGAGACCGCCGCCTCCACCGAACCCCCTATCTTCCTAACTTCACACTGGCATCAGCCATCCTGATCTGATAATCCCTTTTTGGGTCACGGAATACTGACGGTCACTTGTTACCTTCACTGGGGCAACACAACGGTTGTCACAACCTGCCGCGGATGGTGAGGATTTGGTGTCGAAGACGCCGTGAAAGTTGGAAGGAGAAATGACGCGTTTTTATGTCTCAAAGGTACTTTAGCAACGGTGGACAATTAGTATTGGCCCTCGGAAAACGGACAATTTATTAGTTTTCTAGAATTGGAGCCCTTTCATTTTTCGGGAGGTACCGAGCGGATGATGAATCGCCCGCTAAAATGTGAATGGCTGAGATTTTATTGTCATTTCAACATTAGAACCACATCACAGTACGACTATTGCACTGTTGAATTTATATGGCCTGTCCCTAATACAATACCCTCGACGATCAATGCGAGCAACTCCTTCCCTAGTCATACAACGTCCCCGGCTGTATAAACTTCTTCCGATGGGTCGTGCGTAACGGTGACGTCAGTGTTGGTAGTCCGTTGCAGTATTATGTTACCTTGTTGCACTTTCCAGAGCGCCCCCACCTCTTCGTTCGATAAACCATGCCAGTCGAGCTCAAGGGAAGCTGTCATTGCGGAGCAGTGGCTTTCACGGTCCAGTCAAGCACTCCAGTGCCATATCAGCTCTGCATGTGTTCCATCTGCCGAAAGGTGGGCGGTGTTGGTGGATCGATCAACATCGGAGGGCACGCGCACACACTCCAGATCACCAAGGGGAAAGAAGACATCTCGTGAGAATGACTTTCTGCTCTCTTCTGGCATGGCTGATGGCCTTTATGCCTTCATTCTCTCCTCGTGTATGTGTGCGTGGTTGTGGAGGACAGGATATACAAAGCCGTGTTGAATCGGGGCACGCCGGAGGAAACGCGGGCGTCGTCGGAGCGGCATTTTTGTTCGAAATGTTCGGCGATGCTCTGGCTATGGGACGAGAGCTGGTGTGTCGCACTTCCCTTGACATTGAACGATAGTTTTGATTCATATAGGCCGGAGCTGTTGCACCCTTTCGCATCTGCGATCGACGAGCCCGATCTGAAAGTGCCCGAAGAGATGGTGCGTGTCAATCGAAATCGGGAATTACATCCAGTTGATGCGAGAACGGAATCTGTTTGTGTAGACGGTGCTCATGACAGGATCGGCACCGGCATACGTGCGCCTGCCTGACGGTAAGAAGAAGCTATTTGAGGAGTACCCAAAGGAATCTCTGGAAGGGTGGCATAAGAAGCACAACGAATATGTTGAGTAAAGGACTCGGACTGAGAGATGTGAGATGTAGTATGAAAGATACTAGTTATGTAAGATAGAACGGGGTATCCCTGATCCCATTGGGCACAGTGTACTATGAGACCTTGTCATAAGACCCATAAATCGGGGGACGTCACTGCAGAATTGTGAATGCCGACTCACGTTGCCTGGGCAACGCTATCTGCGGCATGCGGATGCTTCTTCGGCGACGTCGATGTAACATGGCCGGACGGTAAGGAAAAGGATGGCTGACCTGCGAGGCACCCGGCGAGACTTTGAGCAGGGCTAGGTGCGAGGGAAGATTGGATGAGGGTGAGTGGGTGCGGAGGAAAGGCGTGATCAGCCATGAGCGAGAGTGTCAACGAAGAGCAAACTCGGAAGGTTGGGTATTGAACCGACCGCGGCGGGGTCATCTTTACAGATACCAGACCGTGGTAAACAACCATAGGTTGGCATTCTCATCATCCCGAAGCCGAACAGACTGGGTACAAGGGTGAAGATTTTACGAATCTTGGCCGATGGAGGGGTTCCCAAAGCAGAAACAGGGACTTGCCGTACAAATCATTGTAGGGCTCATCAAGTTGAGTTTTGAGGACAGATCACGTGAGGGAGGGGGGGGGGGGAAAGAGATAGGAGATGGGGAGTGATGGAGAGAGGTCCGCCGCGCGTTGAGCAAGACATTGAGGTCCCGACCAAGGTCACCTCGAGTTGTCTTGGATGAGGCGGTCGAGAGGCGGCGGCGAGGGCACGACAGTTGTATCAGGTGGGTTGGGGGGCAGGCAGGCGTTGACGACGATAGGTTGACTTGGAGAAGCTGGCAGGCTCGGACACTGACGCGTACTGACGGGGTGCCTATGGTGTAAGGCGCTCATCGCCAACGCCTCTGTGGGGGCCGGAGTTTTGAGCGCCCAGCCGAGCGACTGAAATTTAGGCGGGAATGTGGGGAAAAAACGCTGATTCTGCACTTTTTTTTTTTTGGGCGCTTAGTTCAAATTGGGATTAATTTTTGTACCTAAGTGCCCAACAATTAATCTCAATAGAAATGTGTAACGCGCACACTGTTGATTCCCAGATACCAGATAGCTGATCTAAGCAGTCTTGTAGTCGGACAACAGATCCGCCCTTTATTGTAGCTAGCTGGTCATATATAATTAAAGGGGATTGTAATGGTAGAGCTGATGGTGTAGTGGTTATTTATGTTTTGCTTACATGAGTGAACATGGCAGGTCTGCCGGTTCGATTCCGGCTCGTGCAACTGTTTTAAATATCATCGACAGCCATTCAGGATCGATAAAAGTCCTTGTAAATACTTGTTATAAATGTTTTCATGCTCACACAAAGCTTTTAAACATGAGAAAATGGGTATTTGAAATTATGTTTCAAATTTGGGTCAAAACAGCGAGCGCTTAAGATATTTAAAAATCTAATGAGTACATTCTGTTCTACCATTGAATGCGATCCGAATGCACTTTATTTCATGAAAAGCGGACGAGTTTTGAGGGAGGAGTGGCAAGAACAAAATTGTGCTAACTAAGAGGTCGGAAATTACCGTCTTACACTATAGGCGGTGGGCGGCCTAACACTGGCCAACCGGGGATGCGGCAACATTAACCTTCCTGCTGCAATGACGCCGCGGTGTTATGCAGAATATAAGTGGATCACCCCTGGATGGGTAGCGTGGCCGAGTGGTCTAAGGCGCTGGATTTAAGTATGTTTACTTGACTCCCAGTGGGGAAAACCCGCGCGAGTTCGAACCTCGCCGCTACCACTTATTTCGCTTCTTTTTCACTGTGCCCACAACGTCATAAGCTACAGTCGTTAGTAGTAAGGAATACATTAGCTCTTAGTGGTTTGACTCTTTGGAAGGCTCGTAAGTAGAAATGTCCACCTTTGTCGCTTCAGGTTGAATTCCAGTCAGTGCCAATGTCCGATTAGCACAGTTTCCACATGCAAGAGCAAATATTGTTGGCCTCTCACCCCCATCCTGTTGTTGCGTTTTTGACAGCTCACCGAGTTGACCGAAGTCCGGCCAGTAGGCCCTACTAGTACCTCCCTCCAAAGTACGGAGAAGTAGGAGACCTATCCCCTCAACATCCTTCGCGTGTTCTATTGAATTGGGTACTACGTCACTCGGCTCGCTTCTGTCACTGCCGACTCATCGTCATCGTTTGCACTACAGTAGCTAATCGCGGAGCACCTACAAAACGAAAGGCACAGGACATACTTGGCACTGCCTCAATCACAGCCATGCGCACCGACAAATCCACTCACAGCGCACTGGGTCCGCTTGGCTCACGACGCTCTGATTGCCTATGTCATCCGTCTCTCCCTTCTTTGGCCCACAACTTGATGCTTTGATTTATATTGTTTTCCACGACGAGATAGCACACAAGCAGCTGGAAAACCACGAGTTTGCCGTGGTGCCCGAGGGGCCAAAGTGCGTCTGTGGTTCAGAGTGAGGGCAACCATAGACGTCCCTCTATGCCACACGAGATGGTGTGGGTGCTCTCACCCTCGGTAGGTTATTAGCGCGAGGCCGTGCTGAATATGAAGTATGTTCTACTTGGGGTGTGTGACTTCAGGGCATGTGGTATTTTGGAAGTGAGGCTTTGTATTTGCTGAGTCTCGTGCTTATTTCTCTCTTCCTGTGTTGGGAGTGGTCGTTTGATTGTCAAGGTCGCGGGACATGGGTCTCTCGTCTAAGTACAGTAGGGCCAAGTACACGCGCCATCGTACCTCGGGATGTGCTGTCAAGCTGGGAATAACGGCCCCCTGGAGTTGTTGTGGGTCGCCACCATTGCCCGTCGGTCCTGTCAAGTGTAATCATAGATTCGGTTTGCGTGTATTATGTTCGCATTCCCCCACAGAATCTGAAGCCCGTTCTCGTTCTTGGGGATGAGCGGATGACAATTTCCTCTATCTGGGGCACCCCTAGTATTCAGACACTCGTCCTGGTCCAGTCCCATATCAACACCACCTTAGAAATAAATTCGGCCTCAATGTTGCCATTATGGCCAAGAGTCGATGTTGTCTCGCGACGTTGCTCACGCTACAATGCCACCGCACTGAGCCGTGCCATCGCACCTTCCCTCATATTGTCATTCCACATCGTCTTGGTACTCTAGTGCTCTTTGCTTATCCCAGTACTGTGTCCTAATTCCTCGAGTCCTGGCGCGTCGGCTATAATGACATGGTGGGCTCATGGCGACTTTTTTTTCCTACACATGCACTATTCCTGCTTCCTGCCGCATGACTTGCGTCTCATTCGATCCCTTTCATGTCCTTCGCCCTTCTCACAAACATGCTTGAGCTTTTAAACATATGTTACTTCCTAACAGGAGTCATCCATTCACTTGACGTGACTCGCATCTGGCCGCGCCTGAAGCATTGGTCTCGGCAGGCCGTGGATAAATCTGTTGATATCCTCCTTCTGACCGCTCTCGTCGTGAAGGGACACCCGACGCTCTTGTGGTGCCATCTAGCACAATCACTGAATCATATTACTGAATGACAACCTCACGGATTTCTCGCATACGTGAATGCTGTTCTTTTGGTTTCCCCACACCAACTATCATCACACCCAGCGTCAGATATCCCCATACGATTCGTTATCCAACGGCCATTCAAACTCAAATGAATTTACGGTAAACCTCAATCATTCTGATATTACCGGACTCAGACAACCACCGACCTGCTTCTCTACTTCCACCTCACCGATACACCCAGCATGAGTGAATCATTGTTATTGGCCGCTGCATGATCCTCGCACCATCCACGAGCCAAGACGCAGATCAATTCGTCTCATTTGTTTTGATCCTCTTGGATTGGCCTGTCGGTAAATCACTATCGAGAGGCAAACGGAATTAACAGCGTACGGGATAGCGGGGGGAGACAAAATGAATCTGTACCAGTGGCGCTTCAACCCCTTAGTTCCGTCATGTGCCAAGAATAGTTGTACAACATCTCGGTCTCCTCTTCTTAATGATAATGCATATGGAGTACGGCCTTCGATGTCCCGTACATGGATATCTGCACCTCGTTCAAGGAGAAGTCTTACGACCTTTGGCTTACCATTCCACGATGCTAGATGCAACGGAGACAAGAGGTCCTGGTCTTGTGTGTTGACATCAGCGCCATGATCAAGCAACCGCTCCACGATGTCGCAATGTCCCAAATGGGCTGCAATATGCAAGGGGGTCCAGCCAACCTTGTCCGGAAAATTCACTTTTGCGCCGTACTCGATCAATAATTTGACTACCTCCAGTTTATCCTTCTCGGACGCCAGATACAACGCAGTCTCGTGCCTTGCATTCCGTTCATTGATACCCACACACTCGCTAAGTAAGACTCGCAGGGCCTCAACATTCCCCTCCGCAGAAGCAAAATGCAACGAAGGCTTCCAGAGACCGCCAAGTATATTTGTGTTTTCGGCAATCCCGACAGAGGCCAACGCAGCGTCGGAAACCAGGTTGTGTGGATTTTCATCCAGAGGTGTCACATCCATTCCATCCGGAAGGTCCATGATTCCCATGTGACTTGCTAGGTACCTCGCGACTTGGCGGTTCCCGCTGACAAGTGCCACATCTAAGGCGGTCTGATTTTGGCCATTTCGCGCGTCAACATCTGCGCCTGACTCGAGTAAGAGTTTCAATATGTCGAGACGCCCATCACGCGCTGCTGTGTGCAATGGAGTCCAACCGTCAGTGTCTTGAGAGTTGGGATTTAGAACCAGATTTGATAAGCAAATGTAAAATTTCAAGTCGCCCATATGCGGTCGCCTGGTGCAAGGACGTCCGCTGGTTCTTGTTCCTTCTGTCAAGGTCCGCATGGCACTCTATGAGCAGTGTCCCAACGCTGAGATGCCCGTTCTTCGATGCAAGATGTAAAGGAGTTGAGAGGTCGGTGCTTTGAGTATCCACAGCTGCGCTATTCTGGACCAAGAACCGTAACACATCTGGGTAACCAAAATTTGACACGAACATCAACGAAGTCCAGCCATCTTGATCACAGGAGTCCACCACAGCACCGTTCTGGACCAACAAGCGCACGGTACCGAGGTGTCCATTTGAGGAAGCAAATATCAACGGGGTCCAGTCTTCATCATCATGGGAGTTGACAGCTGCGCCACACCGGATCAACAACCGAGCAATTTCCAGGTGGCCCTGATGCGAAGCAGACATCAGTGGAGTCCTGCCTGTAATGTCTGGGGTATCTACGGCTGCGCCGCTCTGGATCAACAACCGCGCGATTTCCAGGTGGCCCTGTGTTGAAGCAGACTTCAGTGGAGTCCCGCCGTTATTGTCTGGGGCATTGACAGCCGCGTTGCTCTGGATCAACAACCGTGAAACTTCCAGATAGCCCCGATGTGAGGCAACGTGCAGTGGAGTCCAGCCTTCATTGTCTGGGGTATTCACAGCTGTGCCATTCTGAACCAACAACCGCGCAATTTCCAGATGACCCCGACTCGAGGCAGACCACAGTGGAGTCCAGCCTCTATTATTTGGGGTATCGACAGCTGCGCCACTCTGGATCAACAACCGTGCAAGCTCCAGATGGCCGTGACGTGAGGCAACATTCAGTGGAGTCCAGCCGGTATTGACGGGGGTATTCACGGCTGCGCCGTGTTGTAGCAGTACCTGTGCGATCGCGAGTTCGCTTTCACGAGCTGCCATATGTAATGGTGTCTCGCCCAAGTCGCAATCTGCCAGGTTGACATCTGCATGGTTTTCGAGCAAAAACTCAACAGTGTCACAACGACCATTTTCTCTTGCTCGATACAATGGAGTTTTGGTGATCGCATCCATGATATTGACGTCCGCACCGTGTTCAACGAGCAACAGGGAAACCTCCACATCCTTCTTCACAAGCGCAGCATTCACCGCCGAACCGTGGTTCCCCCCTTTCGCATTAATGTCGCCAGGATTTTTGGCGATGAGATGTTCAACAAGGTTACGGAATCCACAAAGCGCCGCATAATACAACGGAACAGCGTCTGGTCGTGGTGGATGATCCTCGAACATGTGTTGCCGGAAAGGATAGTCAATGTCGTATATCCAAATCCACGTCGCAAATGATGGGTTGTCCAAATCAAAGAGAAGCTCCATCGCGTTCTGAATCCTCGATGATACATTCTCGAATCGGCCGTGATCCACCCAGTGCTGAGCAGCATACCGGGCAAATGGATACTTCTTGATGCTATTTTTGTCGACACGGTTGCTAAGTTGAAGAAGGACAGTGAGGGAAGCCTGCGCAAGTATGGCGTGTGCAGAATGCGGGTAAACATGGAACCCGGAAAGGTCTTCTGTTGAGGTAGCTAGTCGGTCCGATGTCAAGAATTCCTTGACAGAAAAATGGGAAAATTGAACAACTGGAGGCCCGTCCACATTGACCACCGCAATAAGACTCGAACATGCAGAAAGCACAGCTTCTTGTGCGTCCTCCAACGTCCAATCCACGTGATATCGGGGGAACTGTCCGCTGTCGAAGCGAATTGCAAGAAGCTCTGCAAGTTCGTCGACATGAAGTGGGCGGATGGCAACCGTGAGGCACTGGAACAACCGGTGGGCAAATTCTCGTTTCTCCTTCTCGATCCCGAGTAAAGTCCGTTCATATGTTTCGTCCAACGACTTGGGCAAGTCATTCAGAGCATGACAAATAAACGTTGGGAGACAGCGACGCAGTGTTTCCAGTTGACAATAAACCCATCTAAACCTGCATACTCAGCGAGTCAGCATCAGGAAGCATCCCAGGTTATTGCCATAGTAATTACTCACATTCCATCTGCCTTCGCCGATAGCGTGTCGATGACCAATTGCTTATCCTCGGGCCTCCATCTCCGCATCTTCCAGTCCGAATGAACGACATTGGTAATATGATATCTTGCTTTTGTCCATTTTCGTCGTGGAGGGACATATGGAGAGACGTGAGAGGTTCCAGAAAGGTCCGGATGTCAATCTCTGGTCGACTTGTAGCACAGATACAAAGATTTGGAAGTTTCAGATCAACGATCTTCTCCAAGAATTTCAGGACTTTTTCCCGTGCAGTTGGAAATCCAGATGTATTGGGACACTCATCTATCCCGTCCAGAATGATATACCTCATCGGTGCATCGGGTAGGATGAGAATTTGCTTCAGACATTCAGCGAGTGCTTCGTCGTCAGGTTGCTGCGATCCGGCATTGTTTTCCGAATACAGGTCAGAAAGAATATGGTAACAGGGATCGGATTTGGCACAGAATTGGGAAAGAAGGGAAGTGAGGAGGCCTCGGATGCCTTGCTTCGCAATGTCTTTAAAATCAAAGTAGTAGTAACCCATTAGGGCCAGTCCACAATCGCATTTCGTCTTGATTTCATTAATAATGCTCGAGCTAGTTGGTGGTATGAATACGCTGAGAAAATGCGACTTGTTTTGGTGACACATACCAAAGGACACTCTTTCCAGATCCCGCTACATGTCCGGATCCCAGGTGGACATCAGGAGGAATGACTGGTTGGAGATAGGAGAGAGACGTACGCTTCCCATGGATCCATAACAGTGATCCCGTTGTTTTCCATCTCTCGAGGGTGACGCCTCGGGTGAACCATTCCGCGGTGCCATCATGATGAGAATCACGAGCGATATTGTGGTTTTTCGATGGGTCTGGAGGGGAGAGCCAACTCCGAATATCCTTCTGCAACTGGTCACCTATCGCCCATCCTCAGCACAAACTCCAGCAACCACCGGTAAGAGTGATAGTAAAGACTGACGTTTCATCTTGTTTATCTCATTTGTCACATTTTGCATTGTTACTAGAAGCCGCTGTCAGTATCACAGCCACCAATCGTAAGCTGAACGTACCAAGGACCTGTCGTACGTCGTCCATCGATGTCCTGCCATCTACTCGCACAAGCATCCAGTCAACCATCGAGAGTAAGCAAAGAAACGTTTGCATACCGTCCATGATGAGCTTCATGTTGCTCACAAGGCCATGAACAATTTGAAGTGTCTCGATCCCAGTCATGCGAGCCTCATCGACAGTGAGCCGGTCCAGTCTATGGAGCACATCCTCGATCTCACTCTCCCCCAACAGTTTCTTTGCAAATTTCTCTGAGGTGACATCACAAACAAGGTATAAATATACAATGTAGAACCACTCACTGAGTCGTCCCTGCTTGATCTGCTTCGTTGCTAGCGAAAGTACAGACAACACTTCGACCATGATTTTTGTGATTATGCCATACATCGAAGGAGAGAAAGGGATCTCGGTAAGAATTCGTAAACGATTGAGGAAATTCGCGATGCATTCGAACAAGTCAACCAGGGCATCATAACTTGCGCTGATTCCAATAGCCGCCTGGAATACCGAGGTATTACGAGGACATGTCGAGGAAGGTAATGGGTATACGCACGGTGAGGAGGACATCGACTCCAACGAGGATTGCCTTTGTAGGTTGGAATGGCACCTAAATATTAAATCATAAGGATACGACCAGACAAGATGAGACGGCTCTGCGGGCCTCACCATTGAGCTGGCCTCGCCAAGGATGCCAGAGACGGTGTGAAGGACTTGTACCACTGGTTTGAGAAAGTTGATCAATTTGCGATTTCCGTCACGGTATGCCTGGAATTGCTTGGCTTTGTCTTCAAGGAGGTCGAGGATGCGTTCGGGAGAGTCAGAATTCTGGAGTGATTGGGCGAAGGGATGTGTGGGGAGGTTTATGGTTGTCTGTTTGGCATAGTCGGACAAGGCAAGATCAAAGATAGTTTGAAAGTTTGAAGCGGAGGAGGACGGTGTGGAAGACATAGCAAGATGAGATGATGGAGTGAAGAAGGGTGAAAGCGGTACTTGGGCGTAAGGTCATTCTCGCTCGATATGGAAGGGCTAAAAGTATTTAGCCGGGTTAGCTAAGTTACCGCTGGAGCCAAAGAAGGGGTTTCTCTGGATAAACCCAACTCAACCAAAAGTCAGGTTGATCTCACTATAGCTTTAAGCGGGTTGCCAGGCATGACGAGCCCGACAACTTGAAGAAGGCTCCCTGTGCGAGATATTGTTGTTGAGCACGTGTCGTTATGACGCCCCTTTTGGTGTTTGTTGACTACGTGCTTCTATGCCGTAAGCTAAATCGGTGGTGAGAGCGCAGATGGTATAGACATATGGGCTCTTGGGATCTTATGGTCTGACACCTGGGAAGCCTCGAAGGTAAAAATGTCCGGTCTCTCGAAGCTTTTCCCCTCTCTTTCGCCCGTGCTCATTGACGGTGGTCTGGTGTGTCTCTATGCTTTTATTGTCTTCGTGAATAAAGCTGACAGCTGATGGTGGTGTTCGTCGTCCTTAGGGAATGATGCTTACAGATGTGTTCAAAGTCGATTTGGCTACATCTCTTTGGTCCTCGGAAGCTCTGATCAAGAGCCCTGAATCAGTTCTCGAGGCGCACCTCCTGTTTTTACAATCTGGGGCACGTCTTATCGAGGCCGCATCGTGAGTGGCTCGCTATACTGCCTTGACCCTACTCATCCTTTGCTATTTGTGATAGATATCAAGGTTCATTCAGCACCTATGCAAGGGCTGGTTACTCCCAAGACGATGCCCCACGACTGATGCGCTCATCCGTCACTCTCGCCGCCGAAGCACGCAAGCGATTCGCAGCTGAGACACATGTACCAATCGACAGCATCAAAATTGCGCTCTCGCTCGCCGCCTACGGCGGATCGCTGACCCTTCCACACGAGTTCGACGGCTACTACCCACCGCCATACGGCCCCAAGGCATACGTCCCTCAACCGGACCCCACGGACCCAAACCGCAACGCATTCCGCGCGGACGAGCGCGCGCAAGAAGCTCGGTCTGAGGAAGTGCTGGCCGCATTTCATCTCGAGCGTCTGCGTGTATACGCCTCGGACAAGGAAACATGGCACGCGCTCGACGCGCTCGCATTTGAGACGATCCCGCTCGCACGCGAGGTGAGAGCTATCCGGCGGGCCGTTGCCGCGCTCGAGGATGAGCTCGCTCCGGAGGAGCGTAAGCCGTGGTGGGTCTGCACCGTCCATGCGGCTGGTGAGTTTCCCGAAGAACGCCCAGAGGGCGCTGGGCGGCTAGGAGCCAAAGAAGTGCTCGCGTCGTACTTTGATGCCGTTCCCACTTCCACTACCGATGGACGTGACGAGAGCGTGCGGTACGCAGTGCCCGACGCGTTCGGTATCAATTGCACAGCAACGATGCATGTTGCGAGCGCTGTCGCTGCCGCGAGCGATGTGCTTGCACAAACTGGCGCCGCCCGCGTTGGTGGTGAACAGCCCTGGCTCGTCCTCAAACCGAATGGCGGTCAGAAGTATGATTTGGATACACGTGAATGGGATAGACACGACAGCGAGATATGGTCACCGGGAGACGAGTGGGCTAGGCAAGTAGGGGACATCGTTCATGCGGCAGCTGCAAAGGGTGTTTGGGGCGGTATTCTCATCGGGGGATGCTGTAAAACGGGAGATGGAGAATTGCGTGCATTGTCGAAGGTATTGTAGGCCAAATTATAGACACTTTGTAGACTAGATGAATGGTGTGGGAACGTATTTCGGTCAATGCCGGGTGTGCTGTGTGAGTCTTACACCTGGTGATCAACACCGCAGGACCCGATATTAAGCCCTCGAACGACGTCAACGCAGGCGTTCGGCCTTAAAAACTCGACAACGGTGTGTATCTGTGTATTCCTTCCCTAGTTCTGTGAAGGGGCAAAATCCTAAATGGCTCAATTTTGGCGGTGGATGCTTCGGTGTAATCTGGGATGCTGATACCTACGCACCCAGATTCTGTGACAGGCCCAGCATGTCTTCAAAACTTCCCTCTATTCTAAGTGCAACGGAGGAGGACATCCAGCTCCTTCTCGCTGCACAATGCCACATTGGCACCAAGAACTGCGATAAGCAGATGGAACCCTACGTCTGGAAGAGGCGGCAAGACGGTGCGTTTGTTTTGGTATCAGTCCTTCTGATACTCTCTCACGACAGTTTTTTTTTTCGGTGCAGGTATCCACATTATTAACATTGGAAAGACATGGGAGAAGCTCGTCTTTGCTGCGCGGATCATTGCCGCCATCGAGAACCCCAACGACGTTTGCGTGATCTCCGCACGACCATACGGCCATCGCGCCGTCCTCAAATACGCCGCCAACACGGGTGCCCAAGCCATCGCAGGGCGCTTCACCCCAGGCTCGTTCACAAATTACATCACGCGCTCGTTCAAGGAGCCCCGATTGATCATCGTGACCGACCCGCGCGTCGACCACCAAGCGATCCGCGAGGCGTCCTACGTCAACATCCCCGTCATCGCCCTCGCAGACACGGACGCACCTCTCAAGTACGTCGACGTTGCGATCCCGACGAACAACAAGTCGCGTCATGCGATCGGTCTCATTTGGTGGCTCCTTGCGCGCGAGGTGCTCCGCCTCCGCGGTACCATCCCTCGCACCCCCGATGGCTGGAACGTCATGGTCGATATGTTCTTCTATCGTGACCCTGAAGAAGTCGAGAAGCAACAACAGGAGGAAGCGCAAGCCAAGGCGGCTGCCGCTGGTGAAGCCGATGCGGCGCAGGTCACCGAGTGGGACGTCGCCGCAGCACCGGCCGTCGGCGGCATCAACCCTGCACTTGCACAAGATGGTAAGTCACGGGTATGATATGGGGTTTGCCCCCCCTAATCTACGTTTACTTTAGGTGCCATCGATTGGGCTGCGGAAGCAACAGGTGGCAATGACTGGTCAGCAGAGCCTGCTGGTACTGGTGCTGCACCTACTTGGGATGCGGCACCACAGCAACCAACAGGTTGGGATTAAAAAGTCGGTAGTCGGTAGTGTTTCGGCTGCCCATGTATGAGTTACGATGAACTTGTCATACTCTTCCCCATATGTATCTTGCATGCACCCCTAGCCAACACGACCCCTTCCTCTTCTCACCAGGTTTGGAGGAACAAAGACGAAATCAGCATTGAATGTACAACGCTACTAAGTAGTAATAGTGACCGACTACAGTCATTGATAACAGGAAACGCGAATAACAGGAATAACTTAGCCAGCAGTCCCCAAAATCTGCAACTAGTACCATATCACTCCTCCCAGCCGACATCCCAAGTCCTTGCACTTCTGCGACCGACGACGACAGGTGCCCAATAATATTGCTTATACTTCATTGTCTCCCGGCGCTTACCAGCGCGAGGCATCAAGCACCGCAAGAGCTCTCCACGCTCGCGATCTGGGTCTGCAGCGGGATCGTAAAAGTACGACGGAGGAAGGGACTCGCCGGACGAGCGGACGCAGCCCAGGATCCGCGCGCTCACGGCCCAGGCGAGCGTGGTGGTCAGGACAGCTTGTGGGTATCCTGAGAGCGCCGGCGTCGTGCGTGTCAGCGTCGAGAGTGGAAGGGATGAGGCGCGTGAGAGGGCGAGGGCTTCGATAAGGATGCCTAGGAGCGCCGGGTGGGGACACTGTTGAGCATCGTCGTGGTCGTCCGTGTCGTTAGGAACGGTATCTGGATGGATGTCCGAGTCCTTCTTGTCGTTGTCCAGACTTGGATCAGTTGTTGGAGAGGTGCAGGCGGAGGAGGCAGACGCAGGGGTAGACGTGGATGTGAGAGCGGAGGAGGGGGTTGTGATGGTGGTAGGGGGGGAGGAGGCACGCGGTGAAGAGGGTAGTTCCGCCGGTGCCGGAGTCGGCGAGGATATCCGTGCTTGTTTCTTGCGATTGCGCCACGGTTTGTCGTCCGAGGCCGAATCCCTGCGACGTCTTTTTGTGCGGGCACGTGCATGTCCCGGTGGAGCAGATCCGGAAGCAGATGCAGACACGTCCGTAGATCCGATGGCAAAAGCAGAATCTAGGTCGGATTCAGGGAGAGGAGAAGTGGTGCGGCGATTCGCGCCAGCGGTGGGTGGGAGTTCGGTTTGGCGGTGCTGCTTCTCGGGAGACGGCGAGGCGGGTGGTGAACTAAGAGGAGACGACGCGGGGTAGAAGTCATGCGGGGGACTGGGAGGTGTGCTATCGTCGAGCGGGGTCAGAGTGGACGAAGCCGCCCGAGAGTATGATGGTAGGACTGCGGTCGTATCTTGGTCCGCGATATCGGGAAGCGGACGGTCTGATAGCGGCATTGATAGCGCCCGCACTGCTGATGGGGATGGGGCGGCAGATACCGGACTTTCGGGAGGGGCCCCGAGGCTCGGCCCTGCGTCCTTCAGGTCATCTGCACTGGGCAACGGAATC
>Ga0307510_10005733_pt1 | contig 14797 bp, 13 predicted proteins | sample 12_EM_MG_FD_207224 | JGI IMG/M metagenome (GOLD analysis project Ga0307510, IMG submission 207224) | Populus trichocarpa ectomycorrhiza microbial communities from riparian zone in the Pacific Northwest, United States - 12_EM | ecosystem: Host-associated > Plants > Roots > Unclassified | place...
TTCATTACTTGTAACAGTTGCAGCAGCCCCAGCCCCAGAGCTATTTGAATTAACGATGAGCCAAGTGAAAAGGACATCAAAGTCCTTCACGTCGCTTCTCCTGACCTTCATGCGTGCTGCCCACTGGGACATTGCTGCAGCCGTTCGTTCTATTGAAGCTGCCACCACAACCACTGACAATTTGACCACCAGTACCACTGCTATCACCTCCACCATTGCAAGCCACCATGCCAAGTATGCTCTGGAGTCCTACATTTCTCGCAAGGTCTTCCAAGGCTTTGACCATGAAACCTTCTACATGGATGGAAGCCTCTCCTCGCTTCTCAACCCAGACCAGTTCCGCCGTGACTGCTTTGCTCAGTATCGTGATATGAAGGCCATGGACCCCATTGAACTTCTTGGAATCTTGCCAACATGTCATTTTGGAAAATTCTGCTCCAAGAGGTACCTGGAAATTGTTCATCCGAAAATGGAGGAGTCCTTGTTCGGAAACTTGGAGCAGCGCCAGCAAGTACTCACTGGCAGCCATCCAAGGAGTGAGTTTTATGGAGAGTTCTTGGGGCTGGCCAAGGCCATTTGGTTGCTTCACTTGCTGGCCTTCTCACTCGACCCTGCACCAAGTCAATTCGAGGCAAGTAGGGGAGCTGAGTTTCATCCACAATATATGGAGAGTGTTGTGAAGTTTTCTAGTGGTCGGATTCCAGCTGGTCATATTGTGGGATTCCCTGTTAGCCCCGGATTCAAGCTTGGAAACAGATCGGTTATCAAGGCTAGTGTTTACCTATTTCCCAGAGCATGAGTTCCATCTTCCTGATATATGTAAGTCTAGGATGTTACGTTTTTCCCAGGTAGCTTGCTGCCCCTTGGCATTCAAAGGAAACTTGCGAGAGGTTCTAGGACATTACTAGTCTGTTAATGTCATTAGGAGTAACAGTTCACTGATGTTGTATGTACTATGAAAATGTGCCTTTTGTAATCTTATGGAGATTCCAACTTCGGCCTATAAATATTAGTTGGTCTGATTTAGAACTATCTGTTTCAATCTTTTCAAAATTATTTGTGTTAGGGAGTACGGTTATATAGGACTCGTCAGAGACTCAGAGATTTCAAATAAAGCATGCAATGAACATTTATTGTATAGGCGGAGAGACGAAGCTTCCCTTTCAGATTGAAAAGGGAGAAGCCAATTTCTACCCCCTAAGAATGATAGCTTCCGATAAATCTAGTGTGCATGTATACAGAATAATTACGCAAACAACTCTCTATTCTGTAACCAAGTGGCAAAGAACATGAGCAGATTAAACCTTAATTCTCCTTGAAAAGAATTATCCAATTGTAGAAGAGGCAATTTCCAAGCAAAGATTAGTGCCTTTCCACCTCCCAAAACTCATCGTTAATCAAGAGGATGCTTGCCCTGTGACTATTTTCTTGGCCTGTATTAGCACAATAAACAAGAATGAGCTTTTCAGTTAAGATGGCTTCAGATGAACTAGAAGATGGTAAAGCCAAATCGAACAAGTGAACAACAGAATTAGTAAGAGAAAAGGTTTGAGAAACAAAAACCCACGCCTAAAAAGAAAGTGAATCTAAGCAAGAACATCAAGTGATGCAGTCACCTGAATTGTCAAATTGTTAAATCCTGGAGTTACTAGAATTCCTCTCTTATTATTATTATTATTATTTTATCTAAGTTAGCATATCCTTTTCAAGGTTAAGTTAAACAAGTACGTAGTTTTCTTCAATTTGAAAAGCTTTGACATCAGACTCCAAGTATGTTTTGTTCTGCTGGAATATGCAAGCAACTTCAGATTTGGAATCCACTTTTTTAAAATGAGATAATACCAAAACAGGACATGATTCACAGATCTTACTTGTTCGAGTGTCAAAAACATTACAACATTCCAAGATCCCAGCTGACCAAAATTCAGGAGAAAGCCCTCGTATAACGGAAAAAAAATCCCTGCAGTGCACTTGCTGCCATAAGTTACTGCCAATATGGTCAAGGTAAGAGTTTTCAGAATATTTTAAATACACACTCTGTTCAGGTTCAACCTTAGATGCAGCAAAATGATTACAATCATTCACAGGTTTATGTACAAGTTTCCAGAGAGGAAGATGTATGCGAAAACTTAAATGATAAAGCCAGTTGAATAGCTTTTCTTCTGTTCTTTTTTGCAATTGTAGGAACATGTAGAAAGTTGACAAGTCGCCATTTCAATCTTCAATTTCCACCGCTATGAAAAAAATATTTTAGGGCAATCATGTTATTGCATATCACCTGGGATGAAACCGCAACAAAAAACATAAAAGGGAAATGATTTCTTCTCAAATTTCAGTGTTTATGCCATGTTCTGTTCTTTGCACAAGCTGTGCATCAACTACATACAGTTCTGGCGGTAGCTTTAGAAATGATTTCTATTCTGAATCTTGAAGGCCCATAGAGAATCTAGAAAGTAGGGACAACCATGGGAATTTGTTTTCTGCTGTATTCATAACTATGGAAACAATGCATATCCAATGCACCTGCTATACTGTGTGCCTCTAACAAAATGGATCCTTTAGAGAAAACTGGAAGTTACAGCTATGAACAGTGAAGACATGACAGATCGATAGATGCCAAATGTTTCCCTGTTTGCCAGAATTGAAAGCAAGTGCATGAAGGACACTTGCTACATCAATGGCAGAACCAAAATACACACTGCAAAAAACCCGCAACAAGACCAGCTAGGACATGAGTAAAAACGTTGTCCATGAACCCCAGAATTAGCTAAATTGTCGGCATTTGTATAAAGAGATTAGAGTATCATTAAGCAATTATATTGCCATGACAATAAAAACTAAAATTTAAAGCAAGTGCAACTTATGAGTGTAAAGACCGTGATTGTCACTTGATCATGACTGGCTAGCTCAGGATTTATAATAGCATTTCTTGATGTGAAAAAACCTTATGAACTCGTGGCTATTTCATTATTAAAATTTTAATATTATATTAAAAAATTCTCATAATCTAATAATAAAAACTGTAAGGTGATAAGTGAGATCTTAAAATATAATTTATATAATTATGGATCATAATATATTTTATGGTTATAAATGGGGTTTTAAAGATATATCTTGTGTTTTTTCATGTTTGTGGTTTTAAAAGGTTAGGCTCACTTTTCAGTCACCGAACATGATCGGAGTTTGTTTCAGGGCAGTGATCGGAATTTGTTTCAGGCAAATAACGCGTTCCTTGCCTAGACTGAAGATGCATTGTCTGCAAACTTGAACAAAAAAAATGTATTCGACGTAGGTTCCAGAGCCCAAGCTCACGAGTTTGGAATTGAAGGCCTAGGCACACGCTTGGACTATATTCTCTAAGCCCTCTTTTTTTTTTTAAGTTTAAAATAAACTTATATTTATATAGATAAGTAAAATAATAATTAAGAAATTATTATATTATGCCATGCTTTTAAAATAATATTTAAATTTTTATAGTTATATTTTATTTTTTATATATAATTATATATGAACTAATACATAAAAGGTTTTAAAAAACATTGCACAGTCAATGAGAATAAAATATATATTTTATATTTGATTAATTTTTATATTATTTCCTTGAGTTAATTATTAATTTATTTTTAATAGAGTCGCATAAAAATAATAGAAATATTGTTTTTTATTTTTATTTTAAAATTGCTTTACAAATTATAATAGATTTTTATTTGGAAAACCATGATTTTATAAAATAAAATAAAAACAATGACCTTTTTTTGTATAAGTAAATTCATTTTTTTCCCACTTGATTTTTAGTTTATCAGAAGAATTATTTCAATTTCTTCCGTGTTCAAATAACCAACTTTTAATAATAATCATTATTATTTAATTGATTGACCAATGCTCAGATTAGTCGTTCTTATTTTGAAATTAAAAAAACTAGTTATTTAATTTATTGAGCAATGTTGACCACGCTTAAATATCATTATTGGAAATATTATAAAATCACATCCTAAAAAATTAAAACATAAAAATTAATAAATCCCCATCCACAAATCATAAAACCATGATATAAAATCCTAAATAAAACCATAAAAAAATAAATAGAAAATAGAAAATCCACGTGAGTAAATTTATATATAAAAACAAAACAAAAATAGAATTTAAAATTTCACGGTCGGGTCACTCGTTTTACCCGTGGAGTGAATATCATGTAAAACTTCAAGTTATCTATAGCTTTATTCTGATCTCTCCCTCTCTCTAATGGGCCTATGGAGAAACAGTACTGGGCTTCTTCACCTTCTCATTTCCCAATAAATATTCTGTGGCGGGAATTATGCTGCCCCGTATCCAAAAGCCCCGCCAGGCTCCAGCACTCTCTTCCTACCATTTTAATTTAAAAACCCCCCACTCCCCTTCAAATTCCCTCTCATTTTCCCTCTCTCTCTCCTTCTCTCTCTCAGTACAAACCCTAACCCTAAATTACACCAGGAAGGAAAAATGTTGGAGCTGAGGCTGGTACAGGGATCTCTTCTTAAGAAAGTCTTAGAGTCCATCAAGGATCTGGTGAACGATGCAAACTTTGACTTCTCGTCCTCTGGGTTCTCTCTCCAGTCCATGGATTCCAGCCACGTTGCCCTGGTGGCTCTACTCCTCAAATCGGAGGGTTTTGAGCACTACCGCTGTGACCGTAACACGTCAATGGGCATGAATCTTGGTAACATGTCTAAGATGTTAAAGTGCGCTGGTAATGATGACATCATCACCATAAAAGGCGACGATGGAAGTGATACTGTCACTTTCATGTTTGAAAGTCCCAGTAAGTTATCTTCCTTTTCTTTGATTCGGGTTTGATTTTGTAGTGGACTTTTTTGGGGAGTTAGGGTTTAATTGCCTTTTCAGGTTTACTTTTGATGGGCTAGGGTTTTTTTTTTCAGGGGATTTTTTTTAATAATTATTTGATATTACTTGATTATTATATGCTATTGTTAAAAAGAATATGATCTGTCCGGTTGCTGGAAAAATGATGGTGCGTGAATAGAAAACTAATTTTGAATGTCTTCAGTAATTTGATGTTTAAATTAAGGTCTTAATTGATAGATGTTTGATTGTGCTTTTGCTTGGTTTATCCGCCAAGGAAAGGAAATAAAAATTAATTTTAAATATAAAATTAAATTAAAATTGGCCTAGATTTCTAAAATATTTGAAGAATATAGTTGGGTTTTGAGCATTTGTTTATATATGAGGTACTATCAGGTGCTTGGGCTACATCTGCTGTAGCTCTTGCAGCTTTATTTCATTCAATTTCAAAACGTGAGCAACTATTCTTTGTTGTGTTTGGACATAGTATAAATAAACCATTGTAATTGTTCGCTGTTAATTTTGACTGATTTGTTTGTTTTTTGTTTCTTTTTTTGCAATGAACAATAGCACAGGACAAAATTGCTGATTTTGAGATGAAGTTGATGGACATTGATAGTGAGCACCTTGGAATTCCAGAGGCAGAATACCATGCTATTGTTAAGATGCCTTCAGCTGAGTTTGCTAGGATTTGTAAAGACCTTGCTAGCATTGGTGATACAGGTACTGTTAAAAAGGCTTTCTCATTATGTCTACGGGCTTGTTTTGCTTTATTTGTTTATTGTTATGAAAACATGATGGTTTTGGTATGTGAATGTAGTTGTGATCTCTGTGACAAAGGAGGGTGTTAAGTTCTCCACAAGAGGTGATATTGGAACTGCAAATATCGTCCTGAGGCAGAATACCACTGTTGACAAGGTATGTTATCACTTATCAGTACAGATATCACTGGGATATTTGTTCAGCACTCTGTTCTGTTCTGTCTTGTATGCATTGCAACAATATCATTTCATGGATTTGCTTAAAGGCGGGTTGTAATTTTACAGCCAGAAGATGCAACAGTCATTGAGATGAATGAGCCAGTGTCGATGACATTTGCACTGAGGTACATGAACTCCTTCACCAAGGCAACCCCACTGTCAAACACAGTTACAATCAGCATGTCTCCAGACCTGCCTGTTGTGGTTGAGTACAAGATTGCTGAAATGGGCTATGTCAGATTCTACCTGGCTCCCAAGATGGAAGAGGATGAGCCTGAACCCGGAGCCTAACTATTATTCATTTCCTTCACCTAAATCACTTTTGTAAATTCGGAAATCGTTTTCAGGATGCCTATCATTTCCTTCAGTGGCTTTCATGCAGGGAGCCGGTCCCTCTGTAGTTATTATGTCTTTAAAGCTTCCTTTAATGATGGCTGCTGAGATTTTTAGATGTAATGTGATAGGCAGGACTCAACATTTTCCCGTGTAGGTTTTTTTTTATTGGTTTGTTCCTATTTGTGCCTTGGAAAGAACTGGTTTATGTTTCTTCTATTTTTAAGATGCCTCGATACCATGACAATGAGGATGGGAGCCCAGTGGTTTCGGTTGGTGAGCTAAATACAAAATAAAAAGCTAAAATTTCCTGGGAAACATAAAAAATAGCTTGTTATCTCGTTTAAGTTTGTCACCGTGGAGATGGAAGTCTCACACCAAATGAGCAGAGAACTGCACTACGGTGCTGCTGTTGACTAGGAAACTGAAAAAATAATCATAATTTTTTACCAAAAAATAGAAAAATAAGATCAATCAAGATTTTCTGCCACTCCCCAGATAAGGTATGACCTTGCACTAAAGGGGCGTCTCTACTTTCTCTGAGTATCTCTTCCTGATTTCTTTAAGAACACAGGAGAATCAAAATTATAGCATCTGCTGCGCAAACTTGCTTCAATCTCGGTCAACAAAATTTGCTGCTGCAGCGTGCTGATAAATAAATTATCATAAAATAGATAGAATCGATATTTGAACGCACTGCATGATGTGTCAATCGTTCCTGCTCCTTTTCTTGGCTTCATTGTAGAGAACAACCCCAGCCGCAGTGATGCTGTATCCAAAGATCCCAGTCACTGAAACAGGATTCCGGAATATCAAAATTGAAATAACCACTGCAACAGCTCCCTTTGCATTTCCCAGGACCTAGAAAGACAGCTCATGAATCTTAATCTGAATTTAGAGATTACCCTGAATAATGAAAATAAAATCACAACTAATGCCCCAAACTCTATCAAGGAAAAAGATTGATTCTTCAATGTACATGACAAGCAAAGCTTTAATATAGAAAAGGGTCATTGATGTGTGGTGACTAGTGAGGAACACCACAATGGCTGGATATTTACAGTCCGCCAGATTAAAACTTGTGATAATTTATGCAGTGCAACTGCTGATTTTGCAGAGGCCATTTCAAAATGAGACCTAGCTTGAGCAGTCCTAAATGGTCATGGTTCATTAGGAGCAAACCCTACTGCATACGAGGGTCTCAATTTGATAATGTGCTAGATGATGGATACCGCAAGTACAAGTTTTTGAAAGAATGTAGATGGATAGAGTAAAGGAATGGTTATATGAGAAGTCAGATGCCAACTTATAAAAAGTAGAACATTATTAAGACGGCAGGCATGGAAGAGTCGCTGAAGATACCTGGAGCGTCAAAGCACTGGTATGTTTAGTGACCAAGAAGTTGGTCAAATTCACAAGATATGCTAGAGAAGAATTGAAGATCAGATAGAATATGAATTTCTTATCATCCCTTGCTAGGGAAATTGTGATTCCAACCACATCTCCCTCCATAAAATAAGCTGCAGGAACAAGGACTGCAACTGCTACCGGAGCCATATACATTAAGAGGTTCATAGAATGGAGTCTTTCCCTGGTAACACAGTGAGATTATCAAATCTTGTCCATTCAAACCCTGATATGAGAACAAGAACATATAGAGCAGGTTCAAATTTTGAGTTGCAAATGCAGAGGCATTCATTACCCTTCAGAGGATAGCAAAATCCCTTGAACCACAGTCTTGAGTGCACGTGCCGCCGTAGCACCGATACACATTAAGAACCCGAAAAGATTAAAACTCGGCTCCCCCTGCAGTCAAGTAATGAGAAAAACAAATGAGATCGAATCTGTTAATGATTTTTCCATCAGCAAAGGAAAAATACAGAATTAACACATCAAAGAATTATCTAAACCAATCAAAGAGGTTCCTCAAAAACCTGTTCCAGTAGCATTATAGCTAAAGATTAACAGCTAAAGATTCAAATTCAGACGCGGTATAGAACCTCTGCAAGAGATTGAATTAAACTTGTTGCAACATGTAATGCCACCAACTTGCTCTTTCCATTGTAAGAATCCAACAATTTTCAATAACCAATAATGATCTCAATGACAACGACAATTGAAAGTTTTACCTAAAACATTCAAACGGCTATCTTTAAGCAACAAGTTGTTAAAATATTATTAACAAGAGAACCAACTGTATGAGCAAAAAACAAAAATATACAACAACAAAAACAACCAAGCCTCAATCCCAAGCTTGTTGGGATCGGCTATATGGATCCTTCGGATCCATTCCGAGCGACCATACACCAGAACAACAAAAATATAAGAAAGAAGATAAAAGTTCTCACCCCACTAGCAATGACACAACCAGCAACAACAGGAACGAGAGAAACATAAGTAAGCCAACCTTCCCTTCTAAGTGTCATCAAATATGCAAACACTGCAGTGAAAAATGGGGTGGTGGCCCCAATAGCCTGATTAAACGATACTGGAAGATATCGAAGAGATATATTTCCAGCCACCACAGAGGAACAAAAAATGATCCCAAGAGCAGAGATCTTCAAAAACTGTGATTTTGACCTCATGGTCTGCAAAGGCACAATCTTGAGCCATGAAATTGCAATATAACTAAACAATGAACATGCCATCATATGACACAGAGTGAGAAATATGGGGTACTTGAATCCATAGTTGCTAAGCAAATATTTGTTTAATAGCAAAACTCCTATATTTGAGGAGTACCATGATGCAATCAGCCCGAGGCTAAATAAACGACTCATTGTTTGGGGGTTACTTCTTAGAAATTGATAAAAGGGTAGGAGGAAAAACTCGGAAAAAACGAGCTGGGCTATCTATTTTTGTTTCTCATGGACCTTGTTCATGGTTTGAACGAAATAAACATGGAGAAAATACGAAGAAAAGGAAGACTGAAGATCTAGCTAGGGGAGAGGTTATGTGATAGAGAAACGAAAATTCTGTTTGGTTGGAGAGAAAGTGGGAATGGTTTTTGTAAATCAAGAGAGAAGATTTATTACCAGGCTTACATGAATTCTCTTAAATATAGGGGTTGAAGATTGATTGTAAGGAGGCTTTGAAGTTTTTGAGGAGTCAAAGTTGGAGAAAGGTTTCCTTTTCTGTTATGTTTGGTTGGCTGAAAAAGTTAGTGACGCGGGAGATTTTTTAGGAAATTAAATATTGTATTTAGTAATTTTATTTTTCTTAATTAATTTCGAAATCTCTATATTAAAATTAGATATTGTTCTTAATAATTTTATTTTTTCATTTAGTTTAGAAATCCCTAAACCAACTCTAAATTATTTATAATAATATTTTTCCTTTCCAACGATTAGTCTAGCTTGTATTTAGTAGACTTTAATATTTTGATATTTAATAAAAATCATGAGAGATTATTTAGGATATCCAGGTACGGAAAATTTTGAAGAAAAAAAACCCAATAAATTAATAAGGATAATATTTGATTTCTTAAACTAGAGTTAATATAAGTATTCATAAATCAAATAAGAAAGAAATATTAAAGATAATGTTTAATTTCCTAAAAAATAAAAATGCTCCTGCATCCGTTAGAAAAATGTTTTCTCTGGTCTCGCTGTGAGATGAGTAACGGGTTGTTATATTGTCGTTTTGTGTATTTTTGTCCACCCAGGGCTGGTGTCAAGGGGCGAGACTTGAGAGAGTTTCTCCCTTTTCAGCATTGCTTCAGGGTGGGGCTGGTAGTTGATTTGTAAGATGCATGGTGATCCTGAAATTTGCGCTCTCTCTCTGTTATATATATATATATATATATTAAATGAATGGAATTTGCTTTTTTTACGACCTAAATTATGAAAAAAAAAATTATTTTTTTTTCTGGTTGAATAAAAAGAAAGAGATATTTATGATTTTTGAGATTTCATGGCTATAGTTTGCATGGCTAGCTCTACCCAATTGGAGATAATTTGTTGAAAAATTATATCTACAATCAGAACAAATATTTATTTCTGAAACTTTTCTGTCATTGATCGATTTCCGAGTTGGTTTTAGTTAGGTTCTCTTAATTTACAGCAGTCATTTTTTGTAGAATCATTTTGCATTTTTGGGTTGGCTTTGCGATCAAAACTAATTTCTTTTCTTATTTTAATAAAATAAAAATTCCATGTATATTAGAATTACGAGAATCATGAAAATCTTATTCTTCCTTATTCAACATTTAATCAAGTAAAAATCTAAGAAGAAATGCAAATATACACATGACATGCACATAATTGTGGGGGAAATCAGAAAATGAATTTAATTTATAATCAGGGGAAATTAAACAGTCTGATATCAAGTTTATTAAAAATAACTGGACAAGCAGTGAATATACAGATTTGTTGTAACTATAGAGACCGGGTTTTGAACTTGGGCTAGACTACTAGGTTGACTCAACATTCGACAACCTAACTCAAATTGGGTTTTATTTTAAATCAATGTTAACTTGATAAAATCTATTGTAGGTTAACTGATCTAGTAAGTTAATCCGTAACTTGATTGATCTAACTAAACTCAGGCGAGCCCAAAGAATAAAAAGAAAGAAATTAAAATGACATTTTAATTTATTCATTTTGGATATAAATAATTGACCCGCAGGTTGACCCAACAACATGGAAGTTACCTGAGTCATACAAACTGGTCTCAAAAATCTAGCAAACAATTTGGTAAGCATTCGGTAGTAAGGTGTCAATTGGTCCATCAAAGCAAGTACTGTATTTAACAAAACGCACATCATTGTCTTTTACTTCATGGAGCAAACAAGTTTATATATTCTCACTGAAATGGCAATCAATCAATAATAAAAATAAAAATAAAAAATAAAAAAAGGTTCCAGTGTCGTTTAGGTTCACATGATCCATTAGTTTCTTTCTCTCAGATGATATCGAGTTTTTAGCAGCATGCCACCATATCGTACTCAAAACATCATAAAGAAGCTAACACAATTTTTTTCCAAACTTTTGAGTGCCAACCATAAATTTCCTGGCTACTGGTATCGGATCAAAACATTTAATCTAACAACAGAAGGTAATGGAAACGCACATGAGGACATGCTAGCCACAAAAGCCATTTAGGTGACCAATGGTAGGAAATGAACTGGAACAAGTCAGAGGATTGAAAAGCTTTAAGATTTGCATAATCCGTAACACACAAACAGTAGCTAAAGAACTAAAAAGATAAAGGGATTTTGCACTACGGATCAGGAACGATTTTTCTGTTTACAGTTACCTAAAACCAAGGTCTGTAACAAAACTTTTGCTGACTCAACTACGTTTTCTGAAAGCACCTTCATGTTCTCCAAAAAAATAGGGTGGGGGCACACTCACACGAAGCCAAAAGAAAGACTTACAACATTGCTCCAGAATGCCACTTGCTCAATACAAAGGGAGTTTTACTTTTGAAGCCTCAAACTTAGATTATAAAGGACTGCAGGATGAAAAACTTCGAAGGACTGATCAGGTTGCTCTCCAATCTTCACCTGCATAAACTGCTTGATCACCCAGTTCTTCCTCAATCCGAAGCAACTGCAAGAAAGTTATGTCTATTAGGTTCATATCGACCTTGTTAGCCATTCAACTTGTAAGCCTTTACAGATTAATAAAAAAAGTGTCTCAGTTTCTTATCACATATGATTGCAATGAAGGGAAGTTCATGCATATCATTAACAGATAAATAGGTCTGTGATTTTCGTCTTGGAGACTAGATTTAATAAAAGGGTATGAAAGATTAACAACTTAAAAACAATAATGATAAAAAAAAAAAACTAGTAGCATTGTTCATTAGCAAGAAGATACAAAAAAAGAAAGGACAACAGGAAAATCTGTTACCACAATAGTGAATAAAGCTTTCATTAGAATGGTTAGGAGTTATTCCTTTCTTCCTACTCTTCCCAAACTTGAAGTTTGTCTTGCCCATGGATCATTTCTTCATACTTATAGCAGCACTAGCTAGCAATCAGGTTCTCTCCCATCCCCACCCACCCAGCACAAACACAAGAAAAACTGGGTAACAATAAAGAAAGTGAACCTGGTTGTATTTTGCTAGTCGCTCTCCCCTGCAAGGAGCGCCTGTTTTGATCTGACCCATGGCAAGGCCAACAGATAAATCAGCTATAAAAGAATCTTCTGTTTCTCCACTTCTATGAGATACCACCACACCCCAGTGGGCATCCTTTGCCAGCTTCACCACTTCAAGGGCTTCTGTTACTGTCCCAATCTGATTTACCTAATTTAAGCCATGGTAATTAGATTATAAAATATACCACAGCCACTGACAGATCACCATAATATCACGTATAAATATCACATACATGTGATATTGGAAAAATATATTCTACTTTGCAACAAATGTAGCATGCTGGATCAATTGCCTAATCTTCATTGAAGGTTTTATATGTGATGCAATACAGAAATCCACCATTATTAACATCAGAAAAACAATTCAAGAAAAAGAAAAAGCTAAGCAAAAATTTATCAAGAAGAATTCATCTGATGCTAACTATATACCTTGAGAAGAAGTGCAGTGCAACTGGACTCATGTATTGCTCTTTCAATACGTTTGTGATTTGACATCAATAAGTCATCCCCTACAACCTGAGAACAAATCCTTTTACAGCTCCTCGTATGTATGTAAACAAAAGATAAACCCAAATGTAATGAACATACCTGACAAAGTCCAAGGTCAGAGAAACGCTTGACATGTTCCCAATCCTCCCTATCAAATGGATCTTCAATCGAAACAATCGGGTACGCTGAGGCCCAAGAAAAGTACACATCAAATATTGAAAAATTTATGGCAGCAAAAAGGTCTTAGAATGTATCCGTGTATATACCAGCACATAGTTCTTCGTACATCTTAATCATATCATCTCCTGACTTGAAATTCTGCCCAGATTTATTTTGGAATTTGTAGTCCAAATCATACTTGGTACCTACATTGGGTCGAAGCGAAAAGACAGGATCAGTTGTTGAAAGCAAGCAGTCCCCATACACAAAAGCAAATCCTAGGTTTCCAGGCCATAAGTTAGAAATGAGGCAGAAGCCGTAGATAGGCCGCATAATACAGTAGAAGAGTTAACATTTCCCCAGAAATTTCTCTAACCACGCACAGGACCATGATCTCAAAAACAGTTCTTGACCATTGACTAACTTCTTCATTTTCTTTGTGACAAGTCACATACCATAATAATATGACTATTGTGCAGAAAAAAGCAGATTACCTATGCAAAAGGTGGTAGCAGCGACATCAATGGCCATCTTAATTTTCTCACTGTACCCTGTTCTGCTGATAGCCTCTTTAACAAGATTCAATCCTTCTTGAACACTGCCAATGGATATAATCAAATAAGAACCCCATATGAGTTTTGAACATATATTGCTCTCTTTTAGGGGGGCAGACAGCAGATTGTAACTATCCTGGAGAAAAGATACGGTAGCTGTTTATGATTTACGCATGCACTGTACTTTTTCTTGATCTATTTTCCTTTCCCAATCATTCTTATCCTCAGAAATTTATTTTCAGAGGCTGATTTGCAGACTGGGAGTGGTCACAACATTTTCAAAGACAGGATTATCAAGCATCAAATAAGAAAAACTTGCCTGGATAAGTTTGGAGAAAAACCACCATCTTCACCAACATTGCATCCTTGTTCACCATATTTTTCTTTTATAACAGCCTGTTCCATTTAACGTCAGAAATTGCAATCGATGAGTGAGTGGAGGCAATGTACATTCTCATTAACAGTTACAAGATTACTAGATCAGAAAAAAAAACACTTATAGCACGAACAGCTAAGACAGCAGGAATAGAATCCAAGTGATCCAATACTTCATATTGATTCCATCATGTAATAAAATGAAAATCACATAAAACATATTTTGGTAGGCTCAAAGGCATCTATCAAGTTTCATGGCAGAAGAAAGCTTCAAGTTCATTACTGAGATTAAAAAAGTTTTTTTTTAAAAAAAAAAATATGAGTAAATGTTTAGTCTCCCTCACTTCTACTCATATTAACTTCAAGACCCGGGAGACCACATCAAGCAAAGGAAACAGCTAATTTAAAAAGAAAAAGACAAGGAAAAGGAAAAAGAAAATGAGTAGCCTTTTGCTCAATAAATAATAATGGGATAATTGACAACAAGACAATGAGACACCATATATTACCCCACACCTCCCTTCCTTTAGCCAAGAATGTAATTCCAGAGATACACCACGTCAAATGAAGGAAACAGCCAATTTAAAAAGAAAAGGAAAATGAGAAGCCTTGTGTTCCATAAATACTAATGGGATCCTTGACAGCTAGAAAATGAGACACCATGTATTACCCCACCCCACCCTTCCTTTACCAAGCATATAATTATCGGACTCATACTTGGTTTACAGAAAAATATCACACCATCTCTATTAGGGGTGGATAATGGAGCTATGCATGAATCTTCGTTAACTTCCCCGACCTACAATCTGGCAAATGCCGCACCTTCTGAATCTGGACAGATGTTATCTGTTTATGCATGGATATTTTAGACCCCTTGCATGTAGAGCTTACAGAAGTAACTTGTTTGTTGGTTACTCTAACTCATGTGACCATTAACACTTTTAGGGTTCAAGGCTGATGAACA
>Ga0307510_10005734_pt1 | contig 14796 bp, 12 predicted proteins | sample 12_EM_MG_FD_207224 | JGI IMG/M metagenome (GOLD analysis project Ga0307510, IMG submission 207224) | Populus trichocarpa ectomycorrhiza microbial communities from riparian zone in the Pacific Northwest, United States - 12_EM | ecosystem: Host-associated > Plants > Roots > Unclassified | place...
ATCTGCCGTCCATCGAACCATTTTTTTTTAAATATAAAAAAATGTTAATAGCATGAGAAATTTTTTCAATGCTATTAAACTTGGATAAAAAAATGAATCTTGAAATCCCTTAACTTGAATTTTTGATTAGCGTGGGTTTTCAAAAAAATTATATGAAAACTAACTCGATATGAATTGGTTTATTTAATAGGTTCAAAAGATACCCGGATAATTGATTTTAATTTTAAAAAATTAATATTAAATGATGAGATAAAAAAACAATAAGACAAAAAAAAAAAAACCGGGCCATATTAACTTTTGAAACCCGTAACCTAGGTTATTAGATTGGAAATATCATACATAGAAAAATGATGAAATTCAATCCACACCAAATCTAATATTGAATGATAAATTATTATTGTTCTTATTATCATCTTTATTATTATCATTGCTATTATTACAACTATAATTATTATCACTATTATTATTATTATTATTAATATCATTATCGTTACTACTACTACTACTTTAATATTAATACTGTTATTATTACTATTGTTGTTATTACTACTACTACTATTACTACTAGTATTATTATTATTATCATTATCTTTCACAATTATTATTATTATTAATATTATTATCACAATCATTGCCACTGTTAATATCATAATTAACTATTATTATTACCATTATTATTAATATTATTATCACTATTAGTAGTATTATTAGTAATATTGTTAGTATTATTATCATTATTATTACTATTATTATATATTATTACAATTACTATAATTACCATTATTAGTATCATTACCATATTATTATTATTATTATTGAAATAACAAAAATCATAAACTTGATTTGAAGGATAAAATTAAAAACCATAAAAACATTGACAAAAGAGCAAAGGAAACAAATAAGAAATCAAAAGAAAAAGGACCAAACTGAAATTAATACTATTATTATTGAAAAAATCATAAATTTGATTTGAAGGATAAAATTATAAAGTATAAAAACTTTGATAAAAAGACAAAAAAAATAAGAAATCAAAAGTAAAAGGACTGAACTGAAAAATATTATATATACAAATTAGAATTAAAAGATTAAATTCAAAATAAATAAAACTTTAACAAAAAAGAAATGACCAAAATCAAAAATCAAAACTAAAAGGATGGATTATGAAACACCTACAACAATAAGGGCTAGATTTACTTTTTTTTGGTAGGAGAGAGAACTGAAGGAGAAAAAAAATAAAGATCACTGGCGATAAATCAATTATTTTTAAAAGACATGTGCCATCTATCAAGAAAAAAAACATGATTAATAACAAAATGAGATGGCAAAAGCCTATTTTCAACTACCGGGAAGCATCTCATAAGCCGTGCAAAATGTGTGGCACTTTTCATGCGTTAGCATCCTTTTCAATTTTAAATATAATAATTAAATAGTAAATTATGTTATTATACCAAACTAGCAATTATATATATATATAAAAAAACCTTTATAGAAAGTCACCAATACCCCTATGTCAATGGACTGATTTTTTGAACCCGAAAATTAAATATGTAATTTTACTGTATATTAAAAATATGAAATGCTCGAAAAAAATTCTTAACTAGAGTTGAATGATTTTTTATTTTAAAGGTAACAAAATCCTTTTACTTAGCAAAAGCATGGTGAAAAGAAAAAGACACCCCCAGCAACTCTCAAATGATAAACATATCTAATGAAAATATCATTTTAGCTTTGGTTTTTAATGGCATCTCTTTTCAGGTCGAGGTACTTTAGCAGCTGTTACCAATCACTTTCGACGGCATCATTAATAGTAAATTTTAACGGTTCTTTTTTGTGCAAATCCATACGAGGTATATAATTCGTTGCGTCTTTTGAATACTGAGAATCAATTTTCTTGTCTGGGAAGCAACAAAGAGAATAAACTACTCTTGGATGCTTTAGAAATGTACTGATGACAGCCAGAATGCCAAATATTCTCTTGCAGGGAGCTCACTGTGAAAATGGCCGCTAGGCCCTCTGTGATTCTCTCTCCCCTTTGCTTTCTTGAAGTTTCTTGAACGGGTCAAAAGATATATTCTCTCAGGAACTGTACTGATAACATCTTACTCTGGATTGTTCAGCGATCCAACTTTCACGATTTTCAATGAAGAATGGTCATGGGACTTTATCAGTACCCTTCATCAGTAACCTTGAACAAGTCATCTGTGGATATCCTAGCTCTTTAGATTTGAGAATGCCATTAACTAAATGGAAAGCAAATTTCTGTCTTCTTTTTGTGCTGTGCAAAGCCATTCTAGGCAATTCATTGCAACTTTGCTACATATGACATATCCTAAATATCAATTTTCTTGTCTTGGAAGCAATGAAGACATAAAGTAAACTTGGATTCTTGAAAGAATAGTCTTGCTTCCTTCTTTTAAATAGATACAAGGCACGAGAAATGAAGCACGTCTTGCACTCTTTCTTTTAATCACTGTGAAGAAAACTGTTTAGCAACTTGAAGAAATGGCGGAAGTGCAATTGCTGATTGATGTTACAAAAGAACTACAGAATAAGTTGGATACTTCGATGCAGAACATCCTATGGAACAAACGATCAATCTACAAAGTACCTGCATCTGTCACAGTTCTTAACAAAGCAGCGTATAGGCCCCAGACAGTATCCCTTGGGCCTTACCATTACTATGACGATCAGCTAAAGCGAATGGAAGAGCACAAACACCGAGCTCTTCATTATTTTCTAGAGAGGTCAGGAAAATCTCTAGAGCTGTTTCTCCAATCCTTAAATGAAGTGGTGCAGGATTTAAAGGATTCGTATGATCAACTTGATAAATCATGGAAAGATGATACGAGCAAGTTCTTGCAATTGATGATTCTTGATGGCTGTTTCATGGTGGAAATTATGCGCGTTGCTATTCAACCTTCCAATAACTATGCTGCTGATGATCCAATTTTTAGCAGCCATGGGAGGGTCTATACGGTGCCATTTATCAAGCGTGACATGTTGATTGTTGAAAATCAATTACCAATGCTTGTTCTGTACAAGCTTGTTGCTGTTGAAAGTGATGGGACAAAGGTATATCCTATTTAAATTTAATTACATTGTCATCCTAGCTATTGAAATCTTGTTCATATCGTTCGCCATGAAAACTTTTACTTTTACTTTTATGCAGGATGAAGAGTTCGTCAACAAGCTCGTACTCACTTTCTGTAATGATCCCGATGCAAGTGTCTTAAAGTTGGGTAAATGCTTGCATGTGTTGGATTTATATAGGAAGAGCCTGATTCAGAAAGACCCCAACCGGAAAAGGCATCAACCCAGAGTAAGGGGTGGACTACATAAAGATGCCAATGATATTGTTCGGTCTGCAGCAGAGATCAATGAAGCTGGAATCAGGTTCAAGAAAAGTAAAACTAAAAGCCTAAAAGACATTTCGTTCCACCATGGGGTCCTTGAGCTTCCTGCCGTCGTGGTGGACGATGTAACTGAGGCACTCCTTTTGAATTTGATGGCCTTCGAACGCTTCCATGTTGGTGCAGGAAACGAGGTTACTTCTTATGTCTTCTTCATGGACAACATCATTGACAATGAGAGGGATGTTTCTCTCCTACACTCAAGAGGGATCATCCAGAACGCCATCGGAAGTGATAAAGCTGTTGCTAAACTGTTCAACTCTCTTTCCAAGGACATTGCACTGGACCCAGACAGCAGCCTAGAATTGGTGCAAAGGCAGGTCAATGCCTACTGCAAGAAGCCTTGGAATGCCTGGCGTGCCAACCTAATCCAAACCTATTTCAGAAATCCATGGGCGATCCTATCTATTGTTGCTGCACTCATCCTCTTCGCGCTCACAATTGTTCAGACTGTATATACTATATTACCTACTGCAACGCCTTCCTCCTGACCTCCTAGTTGTCCTCCTACGACACTCGCTTAGTTTAATTATCTACTGCAATTTCATGTAATGTTTTTCACTACAATTTTTTGTTTAAACCAAAACTGAACTTCTTTCGTTGTTGAATTTCTCTCTCTCTGGTTTATTTCGCCATTGTTAAAATCGGCTTTGTACAAGATCACTTCTCATTTTATGATTTGTATGTGCATGAAAAGCCCATTTTCCTCGCAACTTTCTTGTTTTTTTGATACAACAACAATGCTGTTTTCTTGATCCAACAAGAATTAGAAGAACAACCTAGATACAACAACAATGATGTGTTGATGGATCTTCATTACAAGGTGTAATTTCCCTAGATGTCACCTGCATCTACTCATTACAAGACGAGGCGTTCTCTTCTGTGTTCTTTGTGCTCTTGCTTAACTTGTCTCACTCTCTGCTAATGCTAGTACATTTCAGATATGCTATATTAGACATCTATTAACTCTACTCGCTGCTCCAACAGCAGAGCTCTCATGATGCAAGTTCTTAGCAATGTTGGATCAATCTTCTCCCCTGTTGCTGTTTGTCTCCCAGAAACAAATAGTCAACTGAATATTAGCCGTGTGAACATCTTTATATAATCTGACATGCTGTTCTATTTTCCGGCCATGTTTAGAGGAGCCTGTTCTGACTTCTGCGACCTCGTTCCGCTAATACTATAGTGCTTGTAATATTTGCATGAGGACTGACCTTGTCTCAACTAGATTGGACGTCCTTTGTTGATCTGTTGTTAATCGGTGAATCTCTGCTCTTTTTCTATGATGTATTTCTATTTCCTACAAAGATTGGATTTAGACTCAAGCCTCGTCCATCTCAATTAGAGTAATTGTAGTTATTGGAAAATGAAATTTTCTGTGTCATTTACTATTGTGCCAGTCATGTTTCTCCGAGTAAAGATAAAAATATGTTACCTGTTACGTATCTGCTAAAACATTTGGCATTCGTTATGAACAGTGAAGCCTCTTTTTTTTCCTTCAAATTTCCTTTTTTTTTCATTAAATCCTTTAATGGTCTAATTAGATATTAGATGAGATTAAGTTTAAAATTGTATTAGAAAGAAAATATTTAATGAAAGAGAACTTAAATGTAAAATGCATAGAAAATACATGCCACTCTCAAATTTATATAAAAAAATTCTTTTTACTTCGCATGTTTATTTTATTTATTTTTTAATTTTTGAGTTAAAAAGACTTGTCAGATAAAAAAATATTGATTAGTCAATAATTCAACTAAAAAAAATCTTGATATCAAAAAGTTTTTTTTCTCAATAAAAGTTCATTGAAGATGGTTTTTTCTTCTAGAATGGTGGGATTGACAAATCAGGTTCAGTTTGAATTTTTAAATTCGTTTGATCTTTGTTTTTTAGAGGTGTTTTGTGATTATTTTTTATGGTTTAAAAGTTTTTATGGTACTTTGAAAAAAAATAGGTTGAAAAATAAAATTTTAGGGCCAAACCCTTTATATTTTTTAGCCAGTACAGTGGTAGCCAGATTCTAGACAGTAGTAAGCGACGAGTGAGTTGTTGCGATAGGAGTAGTGATGCAGGCTGAAGTTAAAGACAACAATAAACACATAACACATGTTTAATGAGCGAAAATAACTGCAAATATGAATCTTAAATTCGCAGGTGTATTCTTTCTAAAAGTAATGCTAATAAAATATATCTTTTTATGAGGTTTACAAAGTCTTAAATAGATTAGAAACTGTACCTCAACTAGAAAATTAAAATAAAAATGTAAAAATACCAAGGAAACAACCATAAAATCCAAAACAATGCATGAAATCCTAAAATAATAAAATTGTCAAAACTATCAAAAAATCATCTCAACTTAATAGTTTAAGCTGTTAGGTGAGGTTCAGGTCTATATTATCTTGTGCTTAATTTTTATCAAATAAATAAAGATGGTGAGATTCGAACTCGTAATCGTTTGGTTATCAAGGTTCTGGTACCATGTTAAAAAATCATCTCAGTCCAATAATTTAAACTATTAGATGAGGTTTAAGATATAATTTATATTGTTTTCTAATAAAAACTAGAAACTAAGAGAGATTTTTAATATCTAAATATATGATAACAATGTAGTGGATGCCATTAGAAAAACAGCTCCTAAATCTCTGTAAAAATATCAGCCATTTTAAACCATCATATCGGTCTAATAAAAAGTTCCGGGCATTTCTATTTTTGAAAGTAACAAGGAAGACAAACTGGAGAAGCGAAAAAAAAATTATTGTAGCAGGCGGCAAAAATTTTGTTTACTGTGGCAGTGACATGGAGCACTGGTCAGTATCCTTCCTACTATTGCCCCTGTGAATCACACAAAATCTTGAATCATTTGAATGAAAAGGCTGGCATGTGTGTGTGAAGCGACCAAACAATCCTCCCAAATTTATGTAACTGTTAATTTCCCTCTATAACCAAATGATAGGGGGAGTAGTGATTTGTACAAATTTGTTATTTCTTACAATTCCTTGAATTTGCACAAAATCCTTTACGTTTTTTCCTGGATTCTGCACAGCTACTCGGCCTCACATGATACGGAGAATTATCTATGATGATACAGTGAATACTGTCTTGCTTCATTTTGTTTTTATTCTTTCCTTCTTCTTTTTGTGCATCTTTAACCCAACAGATAAAAGAGCCCTTGAAGGAGGGGAAAGTATCTACAACAGCTTAGAGTGTTTATTACTGTAGCATTCACCTGTTGGGACATATTGGAAGAAAGGAATGTTTTGCAGTATGAAGGCAGAAAGCAAGAGGTTATAGCAGTTTTCACTATTCATTAGGCTGTTTCACGCGTGGGGAGTTGGAATCGTGCCTCTTCACTTCAAGTACGCCTTCATCTAATCAAAGGAACGAACCAAATCATGCTACCTTTTTCCGTGTCGCAAAGCCATTAGAAACCATTCAAAGCAACATAACCAATCATTTTCTTGTCTGTGAAGCAATGAATTAGACAAGTATATGTGTATATATTTACACACAGAAAACTGGATGGTTGAGAGATTATTTTTACATCTTGGAAATGTATATAAGAGGAAGGAAATGAGAGCACCTTGCATGACTTCTTTCATCTGTGTTAAAAAACTATTGAGCAGTTGGAAGCAATGGAAGAGGAAAAGCAGGTGCTTATAAAAGTTGTTACAGAAAAACTTCAGAACATGGCAAATACTTCAATGAAGAATGTGCTCTGGAGCAAACGTTCAATCTACAGAATACCTGCCTCTGTTACAGCCCATAACGAGACAGCTTACATGCCCCAGACAGTCTCCTTCGGTCCTTACCATCATGATGACATTCATCTGAAGCCAATGGAGGAACACAAGCAACGAGCACTCGGGTATTTTCTAAATAAAACAGGAATACCTCTACAGTCGGTCGTTGAATCCTTAAATGAAGAAATGCAGGTTTTAAAAGACTCATATGATATGCTTGGTGAATCATGGAAAGATGATACGAGCAAATTTCTGCAAATGATGATTCTTGACGGTTGTTTCATGCTGGAAATCATACGCCTTGCTACACATAATTCGTTGGACTACTCTGCCGATGACCCCGTTTTTAGCAGCCACGGGAGGCTCTACATGATACCACATATCCGGCGTGACATGTTGTTGCTTGAAAATCAACTGCCAATGCTTGTTCTTTACAGGTTGGTTGCTGTTGAAAGCGACGGAGCAAAGGTACATCGATCTTTTGCTTGATTTTGTATTTGTCCCTTCTACAATTTTTCAGTATGAAAAATTCTACTTTCGTACAGGATGAAGAGTCGGTCAACGAGCTCATACACAATTTCTTCCATCCCAATGCATCGGTCTCAAGTCTGGATAAATGCTTGCATGTATTGGATTTGTATAGGAAGAGCCTTCTTCAGGGAGATCCCATCAAGAAAATGCGTCGCCCCCGAGTAAAGGGAGGACTTCATGGGGATGACAACGATATTATACGATCAGCGACAGAGATTAATGAAGCTGGAATCCAGTTCAAGAAAAGTAAAATTAAGAGCCTGAAAGAAATCTCATTCCATCGTGGGGTCCTAGAGCTTCCTGTCATTGAGGTAGATGATACCACCGAGGCAACCTTTCTGAATCTGATGGCCTTTGAGCGCTTCCATGTTGGTGCAAGCAATGAGGTAACATCTTATGTCTTCTTCATGGACAGTATCATTGACAATGAGAGGGACGTTGCCCTCCTAAACTCGAGAGGAATTATCCAGAACGCTATTGGAAGTGACAAAGCTGTCGCTAAACTGTTCAACTCTCTCTCTACGGACATTGCGTTGGAATCCAACAGCAACCTCCAAGTGGTGCAAATGCATGTCAATGCTTACTGCAAGAAGCCTTGGAATGCGTGGCGTGCCAATCTCATTCACACCTATTTCAGAAATCCTTGGGCTATTCTGTCTGTTATTGCTGCACTCATCCTCTTTGCCCTCACTACATGCTCAAACTTTATATTCTATATTACCTTACTACAACTCAAATAACTCTACATCGCTCTCTCCTCCTATGATTTTTGCGGCTCCCCCTCCCCTTTCAACTCCTCCTCCCACTCCTCCTCCTATGCATCCTCCAAAACTATCACGCCGCCATTGATTCACATGGTTCCACCACCATCCACTTTAAATTTCAAATACAAATGGTGAGTGAATCCCACCAATTGCCACATCTATATATTTCTTTTCCTTTGAAAGCCTTGGATTGCTTGTTTTGCTTTCTCCAATTATCTTTAACAGTTGTGTTATTACAAGTAGTGGTTGTCGAGGTTAGCTTACATCTACCTCGACTAATCCTTTAAAGTTCTAAAATTAACGACTATGTAAGCTTCTAGTAACCCTAAGGTTTGTGACACTCGAACTAATGCTTTTCTAAAGTTACACCGCTCAAAGTTAAATAGTTGATATTTTTGTATGACCGCATCATGATCATATACGCATGTATCATTTATTTATCCTGTATCTCGTTTACTTCTCCAACAAGTGAGGTTGACTCCTCTTAAGATTTTTTTTTCCTGATCTGCCACAGAATGGCAGGCCTCTTTGACTAACTGTAATTAGGTTTTATTGGCCTCAAAATTACATCAACCATAATAACGCATGGATCTTCAGTTAATTATATTGACTCGGTCTTATAAACATGATAGAAACGAATTTATGATCTCAAAGTTCCCATTATATAACACTGCATATATAAGTATTGTAGAGAAAAACAAAAATAAACTGAATGAATCAGTAAACAAAAGCTCCTAAAATAAGAGGAGAGAGATGGAAGAGCATTTTTCCCCTTCCCATTGTAGAAAGACCTTGTGCTGACATTCTCTATCAGTATTTACAACAGCTAGCCGAAGATGAACTATGTTGTGATGAAGTTTTTTGGGGTGTTAATGCACTGGAAAGTAAACTAGTGTGGTAAAAGTTGTAAACCATCCAGTCTGTTATCCTTTCATCTTCCAATTCCAATCAACCTAAGCTGCCAGATATAAGAAGTTTGTCAGATTGCAATATTGCAATTGTAGAAAAAAAATTACACGAACAGAGAAGGGGGAAAATTACAATGTTGTTTCCAGGCTGCTTCCAGTAAAATCCCTGCATGACAACTGGTAAGACATTGCTAGTTGCAAGGATAAAAATCATCAATGCATGCATTCCCATCCATTCTAGTACCAATGTTGGGCGCCTGAATCCACAGACATCAACCTGCAGTACAAGCCCATTCAATTAACACGTATCAGCCAATAACAAACTTTGCTGGTTCCACTGTGGAAAGAGAGAAGAAAAGAAACAAAATGAACGAGAAATCTAGCCAAAAAGCGAACATACATGCCAGTTATCAAGAAAACAAACATAATAATCATTGAAATCTTTTCTTCAGTAGAAGATGATAAAATACCTACCAGCATATAGATTCCAGTAAATACAATGCCGGCAGCACCCGCAGTGACACACATGTAACTGAATGTGTAAAGAGCCTTGTTAACATGCATTCCTAGAGGAAGGAAGAAATCAAGAATCAGTCAGTACAAGCATTCATGCTACCTCTGTGAAATTCAACTTTAAGACCTGTAAATAAACTTAATCTCACCTGACAAATCCAAGACCAGACCCAAGACTACAAAACAAGTAGAAGGGACCATCCAGTGAAGGATTCTATCCTTGTGTTCCTGAAAGTGGCAGAGCGAAAAAAATTAGTTGAACAAAAGGAAACTTAAATAAACGATGTATTATATTTGACCATGTAGAATATGTCACCTTGAAATGGACAATGATGTGCCCGTAATGCAAACCAACCAAGCAGGTAACGATGGCCATTACTGAACTACAAGGACAAAGTGCAAGGATCACACTGAGAGCCCAAAAATTAAGCAAACGCTAAGAAATTCTTCTTCTAATGGATAAGAAATCCCCACAAAGTTAAAATCTACATTGATTCCTGATACATCACATAAAACATGACCTCTAGGAAAGGCACAAGGAAAAAGGAAATGTAAATGAACCTCAGGAGTCCTTCAGGATCAAAAGGGGCCTGACACCATGAAGGAGCATCTGGTGGTAGTGGGCCATAGTCAGGGGAATTGATACTGCATGCCTGTGGAAGGTAATTGACTAGTATTAACATCAGCATTAATAATAAATGAATAGTAAAGCATAAATGACAAGGGAAGCATTCTAACAAGTACCATAATGAAACAAAAACCGACACAATATAGAAATTACCTTCGTTCGTGCATAAATAGGCTTTCTATACAGGTGTTGAATTCCCAAAACTGTACGATCAATCATTCCAACAGCATTACAAGCAGATCCTGTGGTGCCCCTTACACCACATTTCACCTTCGAGAGAAAATGAATCATATCAATGACTGAGCTATCAATCTTATATCATTTTCCCACTATAGCATTAGCAAAGATTGCAAGTAAATTTCTTTAAAGGAAATAAGAAGCTCACCCGAAAGATCTTCGGGGAGGAAGAAGAGGCTGCAACTGGAATCTCATACTCCCAGTCAGGAACATACAACCCATATAACAAGGAAAGATATAAACTAACAAGGACCACAACCGCGCCCCTGACAGAGTTTGCAAACAAGTTAAGAAGACTCTGACAGTAACGAAAGGAAAAGCATTCTCACCAACAGAAATTTATCTCATGAAGAAATAAAGGGCAAGGGCTATTAATTAAAAGGTGCTTGAAGGACATGCAAATTACACCACTCGTAATAATGAAGTGATGAACAACCTTTTCAATAAAAGTTGATGTTTTCAATGATGGATTTAACTTATAAGACTATAGTCTTCCGGTGAAGTGGAAGTGAGTTATATTGAAATGCCAGCCAAAACGATGTTTCTATTAAATGCAGCAATGTGAAATTACTAATTCTTAACAACCCCCTCCCTCCTGTCTCTATTCCAATGTGTCAAGTTTCGTTTTTGAGGAAAAAGAGTTAAACTGCCCGCAAAGACTGAGTTTTAAAACAACAGAGTTACACAGGTATGATCTCACAATACCTGTCACATTTCTGTGAATCAATTCATCTGGCTTGTAGAGAAAAACTCAAATTCACAAATACCAGAAATGTACCAGGGGAAGACTTCAAATAGGCTCGTTTATAAATCAACAAGCATAATGACATGACAGGTTTACTGTGAGTTACTGCAGCGTCAAATGAAGTGACAAAGCAGATGATTTTGTGACACTACACTATGAAAAGAATGCTCACCATTGAAGCTGATATTTCCTCAGCATGGATAATCCTGAAGCAACATGATTATCACCTTTTAGCCAAATCTCACACATTGCTCCTATTAAATATCCTATTGCTATTCTCTGGGGGGGGAAAGCAGCAACAGATTTCAACAGTGAGCAACTACAGTCAGTTAATCTGTCAACTGGCTAGAAGAAATATATATCAAATGGCTAAACAAGGGATTATCCTCATGAAAGCAGATCAAAACAGACTACAGGAGATTTTCCTGCCAAGTTGACAAGCAATTAGCCACCTGGACTAAAAAAATGATGAGGAAAGTTAAAAGAATACCTGCAAGATACCCATCCATCTTATTTGTACCATGTCAACTCCAAAAGTTAGATCATTCAGACCGTGAAGAAAGCCACCTGGAAAGGAGAGATGACAATTTTTTAAGAACCACATGATGGTGTCTTTTCCAGAATAACCTCCCAGAAAATGTTGTTTCATTAATATCGGATAAATTGAAAATTTGGCAACATTTCTTTCTTTTTGTTCGTTTTACTCTTTTTCTCGCATTCTTTCCTTTGAATACAATAGTACTTGTATGAAATATGGCTGAGCTTAGAAAATTAGTATCGACTATAAAGATGATCTAAAAGTTGAGGTTCTTGAAGATGACCTTGAAGAAAAAGACCTATGACAAGAAGTTTGAGTGCCCGGAGGATCGCTTTTCTAGTTGCAACAGCTTTGCTTGGCAATTTCTGTAGGAACCAAAATATATATGGAGTTAGGGATAAGAGCATCAGTAGTAGTAGAAATGCTGGATGTAGCAGCATCAGGAAGGGCATCATTAGATATCTAGGAATAACTAAATTCCACAGTACTTTTTAGGCTACAGAGAAAAGAGAAATCAAAACAACAGCACTTGTTATTATGATCATCGCATGAGTGGTATATTTTCAAGTGCTTGAATGCTAGCTAGCGTAAGAACAATAAATTTCCAATTTTATTTAGATACCTTGTACGTGAGTCCAAGCGAAACACCGACCATGAATAGGAAAAATGGCATGACTACATCTGCTAGTGTTAGACCATTCCATGGTGAATGATTTATAGCGGGCAGAACTCCACCAGCATCATCCACAAGTATCATTAGCTGCATTGATCAGTCATAAAACTATGATCCTTCAATTCACAACATATAGATATCAAAATGTTATTAGAGATGAAACAGTTGTTGTGAGCCAATGTTTACTTGGTCTTCTTTATGCTAAAATGGACAGAAATCATTGATTTGCTATAAAATAAAACCAACTCCAACCTGCTTTACTTAATTTGTTAAACGCAAGTGAAACCCAGTGCCATTTCCTTCTTATTTCTTTAAATTTTGAGGGGAATTTAATATTTACACATACCATTTAGCCTCTTCTTTTTTTTCCTTTTGAACTGTACTATCCTGGACATCAATGGTTGATCTTTGAATATCATTAACACTTCGCTACAGCCCTTTAAACATGTTACTGTTATCCTTTTTACATTAGACCCAGAATATCCTTTTGGACTCCCTTTTTTTTTACTGAATTGTTATTAGTATCTTGAGAATTGCGCGTGACGGGGTGTTCGGGGAAAAGAAAGGAAGGAATTGTTGTCTGATTTAGCGGAGTGGGATACAGTCTGGATGGTGGGTCATTTCTACTGCCACCTATGATAGCTTAGGATTCTGGGCATGTTGAAGCAGAACCGTACAAAGTACACTGCAAGGCAAGCTGTCCTCCATCGGGACTTTGATGGTTGATGCTGAACTTCATTCTAACAATATGGTCGGATCGGATCCTAAATTTACATTTTAGAAATTATTAATTTCAGTTTTACAAACCCATTAAAGATTTACTTAATTATTAATTTTAAAATTCATAAAATTAGTTGATATACACCTAAATTAACAGGACACTGCGTTAGTAAAAAAATACAAAACCTGGCAAACGACATATCAGTTTAGCCAGGGGCCCAGGAGGTAAAACTAATAATATAAAAAATACATGCCTCTGACCACTTACCTACCCCCTTCAAATAAAATTAGTATAGATGTAAATGCATTGAAAATCTTGATCGTTTTCATTGCTGAATAAAAATAAAAGATGGATAGTTGGTACCATCTGTTCATCTTGCTTTCTTTTTTTACTGTATGCGTTTATTTATTAGACGCACAGTTACATATGAAGACCAGTTTTCCAGCTATCAATCTTGGAAAGAAAAATAAATGTCCTTGATAACACACTATAAATAATCAAAACTTAGCATATGTGGTGATGCTAATTCAATTTCCTTATCTGGATACAGAATATTGACCTAAATGCAGAGAAAAAGGGGGGGGGGACATTATTCTTGGACATTGATAATTTGGATCATCCATCATGGTTTCTAAATCAGCATTGAACATATCTCTCAATCTTTTCTAATTTTTCTTTTTGGGGCGAGTGTGAAAATGTGTGAGCGGTGGTTCTTTTCTCTAGGTTATAAGAGTAAGGACAACAAGTCATCAATAGTGTGAAAATAATGGTCTGATTGACCTGACAGAAGAATCAACACGATATGACTCTTATAACCTACCACCAAAACAGAACGAAAACAGAGCAGAACAAGATGAATGCCCGATGCAATAGCTGTGATGCATGAGCAACATGGAATAAGTTTCCCATAAGAAGATTTAACACCAGAGCAAAAAACAAATAAAAAGAAAGATGAGTTGGTGAATGGGAACATTACCGCAACGGTGAGGCCACGAAAAACATCAAGAGAAACAAGACGTTGTTGTTGTTGTTGTTGTTTCATTCGTTGTTGATGATGTTGTTGCTTTGAATGAGTGGGGAGGATAAAAGTTTTGCTGTCATCCACAATTGTATGATCACCCCCAACACCATCTTCATCATTACTTTTCAAGGACTTGTTTCTATTCCCGTTGTCTTCCTCCTCTTGCCCTTTAATAGGCTTGTACATTGCCATTGTCATCGCCATTGCCATTCACCCTCGGCCGGCTATTGAAAGAGATGAGAGAGAGAGAGAGAGAGATTCTTTTCTTATTCACACGCTACTGATATATATACATCGTTGGGATACAGTTAAAGACTTTTACCTTCCCTCCTTTCGCTTTCTTTGCTTTACTTCTCCTCCTCCTCTTCTT
>Ga0307510_10005735_pt1 | contig 14796 bp, 15 predicted proteins | sample 12_EM_MG_FD_207224 | JGI IMG/M metagenome (GOLD analysis project Ga0307510, IMG submission 207224) | Populus trichocarpa ectomycorrhiza microbial communities from riparian zone in the Pacific Northwest, United States - 12_EM | ecosystem: Host-associated > Plants > Roots > Unclassified | place...
CAGATAACACCCGGCCTTGGTCCTGGAGCCTTCTCGTACATCTTCTCGACCTCGCCGATAGCACGATCAAGAGGAGTGCCTCGGACAATTATCGGCTTAGGTCCGGATGGTGCAGTAGCTTCGTATCCAAAGGCAGTATCTGCCATAACCTTCAATCGGAAAGGCTCGGCATTCTGTGCATGAAGACTGTGCGCGTGGCGTTCCTTGGCCTGGATAATCTTCTCGCACCAGTCCATACGACTCTGCTGAGATGGAGCATATAGGATGTAGGTATTGTCGTCCGCCTTAAAGGAGCGGTTTCCAAGATGCTTGATGCGAAAAGGATACATCACTCGGTCATCGCCTGCGCTGCGATCTGGTAACGCGGTGACCAGTCTACCGGGAGCGGTATTGGTAGAAGTAGTAGATAAACCAGTATTAGAATGTGGGAGTGCTCCAGGGCTAGGGGCCGCGCCCACAGTATTGTGTCTGCTGGACTTCTGATCATTCTTATCCTTTGCTGCCGTAGGACCTCCGATACCAAGTCTGTTTGCCGTGCTTCTGACAACCGGTTCGTCATTGGTGCTTTCCAAGACAAGCAAATCCATAGGAATTGGCTAACAAATCATTAGATGCAATTACCTTCGCCACCAACGGACAACAGGCACCTACCATTCTAGAAACGTCGTACCTCCCATGCTTGGCTCCGCCATGCGCATCCTTTTGCATCGTAGTCTTTGCCAACACTAGATAATGATCAAACAAGATTGCATGAGTCTCCAGCCATGTAAATCTGTTATTCCCATTTCTCTGCAAATCTCCCTGGAAGACTAATTCCCTGCCCTTCTCGTCGAGCCTGAGATCCACGTCCCATTGTCTCATCATCAGTCTTGTATCCAGTTCCCAAAGTGCCACACGTTTGCTCATCTCATCGACGCGCGCATCACACTCCAATGTCACCGCCTTGATCTCTTCGATAGCCTTCTGGAGTATCTCTTTCTCCTCGCCCTCAATAACTGTGTGCTTCAACACTGTGAAAAGCAATAGGGAGTATCTTTGCAATCGAGTGATAGGCGCCTTCAGGAAAGTAACCCAGTCTAATCTTCGGGATCGGGGATCTTGTCGACATTGTTCGAGGAACTGTCTAAAAAGGAGGTTTCGCTCGGATTCTCTTCGAACAAGCATATCCGCCTTCGGGAATGCCGCCGCATATTCTAGATAGGCAGTCTTTGCCTTTCGAATCCATTCTCGGAATATATCACTAAACCCAACGATCCAAGGGCCCTGCTCGCGCTGCCGGAACTTCAACTGGGGGAGCAAATGCTCCTCAGAAACCTTTCTTACGGCATCAGCCTTACCAAACACCTCTTTGACGAAACCGTCAAGTCTGGTGGGTTTAATGATTGGCGGCTGAGTATTTGCGATAGGGTCACGGTATAGCACTTTCAAAACCCTCATATGCTCCATGTACTCATCCTCGGTTTGCACAATTTCGTGCAAATTGTTCTGTCGCTCGATCTCCTTCTTACCAATATCAGCGATATCCTCCTTTTTGATTTTCCAGAAAGTGGCCCAGTCCTCCTTCTTCTTGTCGAGTTCGTCTGGATGTTGTGAGAGCGTAATCTTCCGTAACGTCCTCGCGCAATGGTAGGCATAACATCTCCCAGGGCACTCTATCTCATGCAATTTTGGAGCATAGCATCCGTTACCGGTAATCTGGAAAATAACACCAGACACTTCGCCATCTCCAAACTTAACCCATTCCTCATCTATGACAAGGGCGCGCTCCTTTATCATTCCAGAGATAACTCTAACCGCGAGCGCCTCCGCATCCGCGACATTCATGGTTGGAACGTAATGCGTAAATAAAGCCACGATACCTTCCTCTACCGCGGGCTGCTTGAGATCCTGCTCACCCTCAGTCATCTCCTTTAGCCATGTTTGGATAGCACTCAATGCCCATGGTTTCGGGCACTTTCTAAAATCGCGACTGCTTAGCTTCTTAGGATCGAACTTCTTTGTTAGGGGTATAGGAGGTAAGTCATTGAGTGTGATTTCCTCAGAATTAACCGCAAGGGTTTGAGCCCCAGTAGGAAGCGCCGACTGTCGGTGCCCGCGTGCTGGATGCGCTTTCCCGTCTGTCTTGGACCGAATTGGGGGTATGGCTGGTGGCGTGCTGGTATGGCTAGACATACTCGTGGATCTCGGGAATTGGGGTCCGGGTCCAAGAATAGGCATTGTAGGCCCGATGACCTCGGGAGAAGTAGGAGTAGCATATGGCCGCATCGTTTGCGCTCTACTGGCAGCTGAAAGCTCGTACTGGGGCGGCGGCCCATCGTCTGGATACGGCAAGCCACCAGCCGCCCTAATATCGTTGTAGGGCGGACTCGGCAGAGGCCTTGTAGTGATCGGGCTATTGTAGACACTACCCGTAGGAGGATGGTAAAATAGTTCTGGGAGATCGTCATCCGAGTCATTTTGCAGCTTCGAGGGACTCTGTGACCCCGATCTATCGACCTCTTCATCGCCTTCGTCAAACGACATAGGCCTTCTCTGAGAAGATGGCTCCGCAAGCCCTCCAGTTCCCCAAGTATCTACCCGAGCATTCTGAAACTGTGGAAACGGGTGAACATCCATGTCATCCGGAATCGTAAACTGGGAATACTCCGGAGGCCTTGTAGCAGTAGAAGACGAACCAGCAGCGCTAGGCGTACGTCCCATATCATTACCCCTCGCAGGTGGCGGGGGCGGAACAGACCTATGGCTTGGTAGAATCGGAATATCATTATTCCCACCGTATGAATCGGGACCGTAAAAGCCGGACATTCCAGGAAATCCACCGTACATGCTCACATCCATCCCCGGGACAAAGTCGCTATCACTCTCTGCCTCTTCGGCTGTCCTCACTGGAGGTGTTTGTGTCGAGGGGTTCTCCATGGCCCTTCGCTCCCTCTCTTCTTGAGCCTCAGCAAGTCTCATCATCGCTAAACCCTCCGCAGCCTCTGCGTCACTCTCGCCCGAATAGTACTGTGTCTGAGCAGTCGCAAGATGGCCATTGGTAGGGCCCGAACCGTTTTGCGAGTGAGGTACTCGGCCAGCACCACCGAATAAAGGGGCTGGACCATCCCCACCCCGGTCATTTAAAGGAACATGCGGCGACTGCCGACGGCCAGGCGTCTGCTGCGGTTTGTTCTCCATCACCGCTAATGATGCTTCGACGTCTGCGTATAATTCTTCTGCTGCTTCTTGCTCTTCGCGTTGTCGCCCTTTGTCGTGTAATCCGTGAGGTGCGTGAGGTAATGGTCTTGCTTGTGAGTACCGTGAATCCTCGACACCGTGCCCCTGGCGAAAAGCCCCATGTGAGGGTGGTGCCGGAGGAGGTGGCGAGGGCAAAGGGTTCGTGCCGGTAAGGTTGTATCTCACGTTTTGCAGGGGTTCCGGTCGATCCTTGGGAGGGCTTGGGAGGGGGTGTCCCACCTGATCCGGACCGGAAATATCGCTATCTGAGCCCGAGTTGTAGTGCGTTTCAGGCCTTGTTAGATAAGACTTGTTCCCCTGAGAAACAGAAGTTTGGTGGCCCAAAGAGCTAGGCTGGTAGGCAGTAGAGCCAAATGGTGATTGCCCATAAGGTCCCGGCGCAAACCCTGGAGATCCAGGGGGGTGTGGAGGGGGGGGCGGGGGTGGAGGTTGGTATGTGCTCTGAGGAGGAGCAGACTGTGTCGGAGGCGGGGGGAGACCCGGAGAATATGGTTGACCCGACCCATAAAGGCTCGTCGCAGTGGCGTATTGCGGCCTAGTGGCATATTGAGAATAGCCCGATCCACCCCCATATGATTGCTGTTGCAATGGGGCAGTCTGGGGAACCGCACCAGTCCGATACGTCCCAGTGGGGTAAGAGGCAGTATTAAAGGCGCTTGGATTATAAGTAGCTGTGGTCGGCGAAAACTGCCCAGAATTGTAGTTACTTGCCCCAGCGGTAGTCGCATGTCTCTGCGGCTGATATTCGGTAGATACGCCAAAACCTGCACTCGTAGCATGACGTTGGGGTTGGGCTTGATAAGCAGCTGGGTTGTATGGTTGATGCTGAGACCCATTATACCCAGATCCAGGGGTAGCAGGGTACGGAGCCGACGATGGAGCAGTATCATAAGATGCGTTGGAAAAGGCGGGAGAATATTGGCCACCAGGTTGATAACTGTTTCCACCAGGAGTAACAGCGAAATAGCCACCAGCACTCGCTTGGCTCTGGGTGCGATTCACGGCAGAAGTGGAAATCGGGCCCATAGATCCCCGTCTGCTTGGATCGGGAGGGGCGGGATTAGGGCGATCGTAGAACAACTCCTCAGAACCCCTGATGCTCTGACGGGCGCCGACACCGGTTCCCCCATCAAAATAGGTTACATCATCTCCATCATTGAAGCTCGGTGTCCGCGAACGCAAATAGTTATGCTGAGATGCTCCCCTGGAGTTGTTGCCAGCGTATCCCCTCCCACCTCCACTTCCACCACTAGCGCCCGAGTGACTCCGATAGGGCTCAGACATTTCGAATTATTATTACAAGTTTTGTTTGTCGGGTTTTTTCGAATTTTTTTTCGCGGCCGTCTTCCCCACGATGTCCTCTTTTTTTTTGGTGATTCTTAGAATCTCGGTCGGGCAGACCAGCTGAATTGGAGGGGTGGGTTTTCTGTCCTAATCGATGAGATGGGACACCCGGGAAAAGAGGAAGGAGAGAGGGGGTATGTGGTTTGTGGTTGAGGTGCGGGGAGGTGTCTGTGTCTCGTGTCTGTGTCTGTGGCCTGGTTTCTGGTCCAGGCTTCCTTCCCAGCCCAGGTGTCAGCGAAGTCTGTGTAATTGGGCTATAAATGCATACCATATAATACCTGTGATGACAACGATTGGAACAGGAGCTCAGCGGAGGGGGCAATGAAGAGCAAAAAAAAAAAAAAAAAAGGGATAGGGCGGTAACCCAAAGACGGAAAAAGCGAGCGTAAAAAGGTAACGATCGTTACAGTGCCGGTATTATGTTAGCGGTTATAATTTATAGGCAGTAATTCCAATATCTCCGGATCCAAAAACACGGATAGATGAAGGGCAAAGAAGAAGGCGAGTGGGTGAGAGAGAGAGAAAGCAGGTTAAGCAGAAGATCAAATAGGGCGATGGAGTTCTACCCCTCCAACACTTTCTTTTTTCCCATCATTAAATTTTTATCCAAATCCCACCCCATACCCCATACTATAGGAGACTCACTCTGTCATGAGAGATCTTACATTTCAGTGAGTGAGCTCTACTGAGTGCTCTCCACACGCAAACCGCTGTTCAATACACCATGATTCCCGAGATGCCATAGTCACCATACTAGCGTTATTCTCACTGTATTCAAGCGCCAGAGCCTCAACGCCATCAAGCAGTGCCTCAATCCTCCCCCTCCATCCCCTTCAAATATCGTCGTAAGTAGTTTCTCTCTCCCTCAAAGTAAAAATAGCAGCAAAAACCCCTTCGCTCTCTCGCTCCACCAATTCTATAACCGAGGTCACGTGATCACATGTGTTCTCTACTCAACCTGACGAAAGCCCAGAGATCATGGAAACAGGAAAGGATTGACAAAACGAGCTTCGACAGACATCATCTTACTTAAACTTCCGTCACTACTTGTAATTCGAGGCTTATTTTATGTTCGCTGTCGCACAGCGTGTTTAACGTATTAATAGAGGCAGTTCATCACGGATCACTCGATTACGGCACCAAACTTGACAGAAACAACCAGAAACCGCCCGGAAGGAGTAGCTTCCTCCCTACATTTAAACCATTTAACACAAGAGGCATGCAGTGAGGGGTTTATTAAGAAAAGATAGGCATATTGCTCGTATTAACTCCTATTTGCAAGCCAAATTCGAGTGATCAAGAACGACGCTGACAAGCTCATGTGAGCTAACTTATGAGAATGATGGGAAGCGGAAAAAGGCAAAGGGGAATTTAAGCTATTTCGGAGGGAAACACGGCGGCTCATCACAAATGATGTTCTTCCGAATTGTTTTGATATCTTCTTCCGAGAAACCGCACTGCTTCTCAAGATATTCCTTGACCCCACCAAATTCCTCGTCGATTATCTTGAGGGTCTTCAGCATGGTGTCTTTCCTACCCGGGAATTAGCAACCAGCGTCACCAGTCAAGGTGGAAGGGAAAAGGCTGGGGTACCTTGAACTAAGCATGTTCTCCAGACCTTGAATGGCTTCGGCGTCCCCCTTGGCAAACAGTGGCTGTTTAATCAGATGATCCCAGATTGCTTCTTTGACCGATTCCATGCCTAATGTCGTAAGGGCGTATTCCTCTGCAACAATCTCCTCGTCGACACCTGCTAGTAGGAGTATCAAGGCAGTAATAACACCCGTTCGGTCCTTGCCGACAGTGCAGTGTATAAGCAGTGGCTCATCAGGCCGTGTAAGGATATGCGAGAGTATAGAGCGGTAGGCTGTTTTCCCACCAGCTTGGAGTATGCAGCGATATGCTTCCGTCAGGTCGCCGGAGGAATAAGACTTGAATCGGAGGGCCACATTTCTAATTTTGCTAAGCAATTGGTGGAAGGAGGAAACGGGGAGGTAGAAGGAAGTGATACTCTGGGGAATAATCCACATCTCTAAACACAGGTACAAAATTCCTGGTTATACCTTCAATCTCGATGATTGGCGTCTCCTTCTCCATTCTCTTCAGTTCCGGTATCGAGCGGAGGTCATAAGTGCTGGAAACTTTCATAGTATCCCTTAGCAAGTTCTTCCCGTCGTTGGTAATTCGCGAGGGCTCAGCTGAACGATAAATGAAGGCACGCCGGACCTGGCATGTACCAAGTTAATAATCCCCACAAACCCAAACCAATTGAAGGGGAGCTAGAGGTCAACGATGAGGGGGGATCATACACTACCAGGTCCATCTTTAAGTGGATACCCCCCAATGTCGCGAAAGTTGGCAATTCCCTGAACCAATTTCCATGGAGGCCTACTCAATGCCGCGAGGGTTTCTTCAGTGTACACCGGTGTATATCTTGAAGCCATTTTTTCGCTTGCACCTAGCTCAGGTGTTTGGAGTGTCCAAAGGAGGAATTGCTTCTGCTGCCGAGAGCTTAGGCCTGGAGAGAAGGAGGAAGAGGGGAACCTGGGTTTGTTGGGAAAAGTGCAGCTGTCCACCAATGGTACAGAAGCTTTCGCAGATTGTTGCAGCTCCTGTCTGTGGGGTTTGCGGTAACAGCTACAGGCTTCTCGTGTCCGATTGCTTTCCCCCCCGTGGCTTATTTTGTCGAAGGTTGGATAGTAATGGGATTGGTTTTAAGCTGCGGGTATCTTTGTTGGATCTGACTGGGGGAGGATGGCCCCGATCGTACCCGAATTGGCCTTTTCGTGGGGAGTGTTCCTGGTCTCGTCAAGGGTCGGCTGCGCAGAAGGAGAGCAGGTTAAATGGGGCTTAGGGCGTGGTATACTACACAAATATTATAGGTCAGAGCCGCAGGGGTCAGCAACCCGGAACTGGGAAACTTCGCCGATTCTCCCTCGAAGTGATCCGGAAAATTATTTGACAGTACAGTAATTGACGGGTTAGTGGTAATATCTGGTTCAAAAAATACTCATACCGACACTTCCGAGGCCTATTGAGTGAGAAAACTTCGAATTTCTCCTGGAGTGTACTGCATTATTTGGCCTATTCGTATCTACAACTCCCTGGGACTTCTGGAAAGGCTACTTTATACAAAATCGCATAAGGCTCATCCCATCCGAACATACCACACTAGATCTGTGCTTTGCAAAGAAAAAACCCCCATGGTGATCCTACGAAAAGCCTATAACGTTATGTATTAGATACCACACATCCCCACCAGCGAGCGGCCGCACACGCTCCATCTAGAAATCCGCCATCTCTGGTATACCCACTCATCCAGACCTCTAGAGCTTAGCATTCCCCTTTGCCCTCACACTCTTAATCTCAAACCCCTTCTTGGGGAATACGACCCTGACCAAACCATCGCCATCATACGCCTCCTCCGCCGATGTAACTTCGATGACAACCCTATCCTTCCCAAGAGCCCTGACCCTTCCTCTCTGCGGATGGCTCTTTCCAGTATCAACGGGCGTAACCTCTACTTCTTCACCAAAGGCTACGCCGGAGGGGTCGCCATCAGGGACTCCCATATCGCTGGTAGATGAGGTGCTCGCCTGCCCGTGATCTAGAATTACGTCTATTGCTTCAGCACCCTTTATAGTGGGGATTTTGACAGATCTGGGGGCGGGGAGGAGAGCTGTGAATCGCTTGATCCACGAGAAGGTCCTTGGGTAGGTATCCTCTGTGATAGTGGAGTCTAGGGCGCCCGGGAGGGTAGTTAGCCATTCCAGTGGCCAGATAGCTAGGTTCTATTAGCTTCATGAAATGAGTAAGTGATATCATGAGAAGCTACCCTCGATATCTGCCAACGTCATCCCACCACCGAGGACCCACTCGCGGTCGTCAGAGAGAACTTTCTCAGTGTGGCTGTAGAAGCCTCTAATTCTCTCGAGGGCCTAGAGGGTCAGCTCCCATGCTAACATCAAAGGCAGACTAAACAACAGATTAAATACCCTCTCCCTCCCAGCATCGACATCTTCCTTCTTATAACTCTGCGCCACCATCAAATCAGCTCCACCTCAAACCCTTTTTTTACACACACACACACACGCAGGGGGAACCCACTCTCCCACTAAAATCCTCTCGATCCTTAACAAACTTCTCATCTCTCATCAATGGCAAATTGCTCGGAATCAACGCAGTAGCGTACAGGAACATTTGATCACTCCAAGTCTCCCACTCCTCCCACGCACCACCACTCTCTCCCAACTTTCCCTTCGGAAACTTTTCCTCGAGGACTCTAATGATCAATGACGTATCACAGAACACCTCGTTCCCGATCGACAGCAGTGGGATTCTCCTATATTTGATGCCCAACAAGGCCAAATCTGGCCGAGGCATTATCGGCGGTTGAATACATTGCTTGTACCGGATTCCGCGCAGCTGGAGGTACCAAGTGATTTTGTGGGCGTATGGAGTCTCAGCCATCTGGCCGCGAAGCGATGTAGGAGAACAGTTGCTTAAGGGAGGGGCAAAAACATACATAATGAAAAAGGATAATCGTAGGCACTAGCTCCGTAAACATTGCTAAACAGCTACGTTTAGTTGACCTAAACACGAAACGCGATGGCTGCAAAGGAGCGGCAAGTTCGCAGAGTATACAACTGCGCCAGTAGACACACCATCACCACCATCTCCCCAAAGTATCGTTTATATCCACGTGCCACAAGAGCGACACAGCGGTAAAACTTTCCAGTACCGGTAGGGCCACCTAGGCTGGAGTGCCGAGGTTGTTATGACCCTCTCCCGGCCGGATAAATGCGCACGGGCTTGGGAGCACTTTCTAAGCTCAAGCTAATGGTATCGATATCATCGAGATTGTGGGGGATTCCGGTATCGTGTCTCCAGTATCCAGAAGATATCTTAAGGGGTTCCAACAGTTCTTGTGGCAGGGGACGTTTGAGTGATTTGCGACAAATTGTATGAGGCACTTAACCGGTACGGCACACCATGCCTTTGCCATGGCGTTGGACGATCCATCGTGGTGGCTCGGAGAGCTCTCAGCTCTCGCATGGTGGGGGATGAGGTTGGTACAGTAGATTATTGATAGTCATCGCACTGATGCCACTTGAGCGTGCAGGCTCTGAGCTGATTTTACAGGAGGGTAGCGGAGCAGAGAAGAGGAGGTTGAAATAAGTTGGATATCAAAGACTTTGCAGCAGAAACATCCAGTGCCATTTTGCCGATCTTGGTGTTCGCAGGCCACTCCCGGACAAGAACAAATTCAACGAATTTGACCTCCATAACTTTAGCCTCCGATAACACCGCTAATACTGCTCAGTTCCGAAACATCCTTTAACCCCCGAAACCCGAGAAGCTTTAGCTCTTGAATTCTGACAGGCATCAGTTCCGAATACCCCAGGAGCTGCAGAAGGGAGCTTTTCTGGAGTCCGGTTTGGATTATTTAAAGGTTGTCTTTCTTGTTTTTTTAAAGTTCAACACGATCCAGCGGCTTCCCCATTTAAGCAACCTCCAAGCAAAAATGGGTCTGTGTTCTCAAGGATCTTAGCAACCTTACGGAAGAAAAAATAGAAATCCAACCAGCCCTCCAGGCCATACCTCTACGGGAATGGTGTACTATCTTGGCTAACTTAAAAAGTTTGCTTTGAGTAGCCGGATTGGGGCTCCAGAATCCAGAGGCACCCTAATGAGCCCCCTAGCACAATCTTTGAGTTGCTCTAACTTTTGGATAACTTACTTGATTTCTTGGCCTGACTGACATCATTGCCTCTTCTAACCAGATCCACCGCACAGTCAAACCCACATCCAGCTGCAAATTCCCCGCTCTTGGGACACAAATCACGACCCCGGCTTTTGGACACTTCTTGCCTGCTAGTCGAGTACGAGCATAGCGTTTACGCACCGAGTTTGGAGGGCACTTGTACTTCCCAACGAGTGCTGGGGCGTAATTGGGTTTAAAGGCTCAAGCAAACAATCGATTGGGGATACCAGGGACCCAACCGTTCGCCCCACCCTCTAAAGCCCGGCTTCACAAAGGCTGTACCACTCCAAGGCTATTTGTCAAACAACTAAAACCCATTATATATAGGTGTTTAGTTAGCCGATATCTGGTTATTAATATTTTTGCTCCTCAGAACTCCGGCCGAGGCATCTCGTTCCTCCTAGCCAGTCATGATATGGACCACGGTATCAGACAGTTCTATCTGTCTCCAAGATTGGTAACGGGCATTTCGACTTGATACAGTATAGTGCCGGTATGTGCCGTTTGCACGTGTGCCGGTCTGTGGATTGATAGGTGTTTGTTTGCTTTTTCTGGGCTCACAAAACTCTCACAAATGTTGGCAGACATACCGGTACTGTAAGTAGCAAGGAGTTCGGGTCATTAGTGCTTTCCTTCTGAGACGTTTCCGGAAGAATATAAGCTATTGGAGGCTCCTCCTACGGGGTATTTGTCATGGGGTTCCTGATTATACTGACCTAACTCCTCCAACCTTAGGACCGAGATATCTCACCAAGCTCACGTTTTCCAACCTCTGATATTACTATTGTAGAAGGACTGCGATACTGATCAGAACGGAGCACACAAGCTCCAATTAATCAAATACCAAATTCGTGCCCTGAGCACTGACTATGCACCCCACCGAATCCGATCACTAACCAAGGCTATGTACGAGTACGATACTGTATCATGTAGAGCTCCTATCGACAGGCATCTCCACCAACCCCATGGGGTCATGTAACCTTTATGCAGTGTTCTCTAGGTTAAAACACTCTGCGCACAATTCTATGAGTCAGAGCTCCTGAAGATCTATGACAAATCAGAAACAGCAATGCAGGCTTCCTATTCCCCGCACCCCGAGTGACACCTGATGACCGCAGACAGGAGCGAGCAGCCAGCGAACTGATAGGAAAGATCACAAAACAAGCACGAACTTTCGTCTAGCCGGACGAAAATCGTCCCGAGACACACACGGGATGGTACAGCGTTCCTCAAAGCAAGTAGGCCTTCTCGCCGGCTCCGAAGCCTTGCAGTAGGTTCAGATGCACGGTGGCACAAGAAAAGCAATTTAGAATGACTCGACGCGACGCGCTCTGCTGCCACCCAACAACGCGTCTCCCCCGCAGGTCCTAGTGTTTGCTAGGTTTTTTAACCTTTCTTTCTTTGAGGGGCGGTGGGGAGAATGGTTGGTGGGGAGAGGGGTTGGTAGGGAGAGGGGTATAAAGACCTGGGGAGATGCCCCCGTCTCTTTGTTCTCCTTCATCAGAAAACTCCATTGATTTCAACTTCACCCTGAACTTTACACTTCACTCGAGAAAAATTCTTCACCTTCTACCTCTTTATCGTCAAAATGATTCACCATATTAGTTTCCGTGTTGCGGATCTGGACAAGTCCGTCGACTTTTATCTTAAGGCTCTTGGTCCTCTTGGGTTCGTCTATCTCCCTCTGCGTCCCACCCTCATCTCATCCTTCCCTCTACTTCTCCTACCATGTCCTCTCCTCGCTCCCCACTAATTAAAACCCCCTCCTAGCTATGTAAAAATGATGGGATTCCCTGAGGTTGGTGTTCAAGCAATTGGGGCCGATGGTCGCCCATCCATCTGGTTCCAGCAATATAAACCAGAGGATCGTCGCGGCATCGTTAGTACCCTCCACATCGGAATCGAGGCCAAAGACACTGCTTCCGTTGATGCATTCCATGCGGCTGCTTTGTATGTCCCATCCCTTCGCCACAGTCCTCACAAGGTTGCTAACTAGTCGGCACTCACAGAGACGCAGGAGGTAAATGCAATGGGCCACCCGGACCTCGCCCTATGTATACCAAGACCTATTATGGTGCTTTTGTGTTCGATCTAGATGGAAATAACCTCGAAGCGATGTATAGGGATCATGAGAAAGAAGCTCAGATGCAAGAGGCTTGCGCTGCCGGCAAGGAACAGGCCTAGATTATGTATGGGGGTATGGTAGGCTTTGTCGGCTCTCTGTTTGTGAGGAGGATGAGATATGAAATTTAAATCTTTCAACCGAGCATTGAGTGTGCAGATCGAGTGAGATTTTGTGAATGTATTCTCGTAAGTGGGAATTACGAGTAAGGCTATCAAGATGTCCCAGAAAACTCCGTCTAACCATGAGAGAGGTTGGATTGCTCATGTGCTAGAAAGGATCCCAAGGCAATCTCCCCTTGACGAACGAGAACCAAGTTAACCACCATACACCATATCAAAACGCCCACATCTTCCTCCTATCACCTCATATTCCTATCTACCCCTGATGGCCCCCCCACCACCAACACAGCAAAACACTATAACCCTCCATGCCCACGGCGCAAACCCCACGAGCAGGCAAAGCTTGAAAATCAGGTATGTGATGAGTATGTATACCGATAACGGTAGGTTATACTGCGTGCTATTATCGCTGTTGGCGCCGGATACCTGTAGCGGGGTGGTTTTATAGACTTTTGGTTGAGTATTGAGCATCAATTTTGTTGTTGTACATGTTAGTTTTGGTGTTTTTTCAGAGGGGGAGATGGGGGAGGGAGGGAGGGGGTATATAGAGTAGGAGGAGGAGGAGGAGGAGGAGGAGGAGGTAAACGACGGGCGGTGGTGGCGTTTGGTGTTTGTTGATATAAAATTGTGGAAGGGTTCAGTCCGTTCGTTCTTCGTTCGTTGGTTAGTATATCCGTTTGATAGGGATATGTTCCGCTATGGTTGTACTATTCATAGCCAGGCCTGAGAGGAATGATTGACAAGATGCGAGTCTAGGGATATAATACACCGAGTTAAGGATTTAGACTGAGTTTGCTGTAGTATCGAATATGTATTTCACTTGTGGAAGGGAGGGGATATTTACTCAGTTAATAGCTTAAGTTACCTGATGGGATGGAACATAGGCATATATATAAGCCAGTGGGCTCGGGAGGATTATGTCATTGCACAAGAGATCACAATTCAAGACATCGCCATCAATATTGGCAGTGTATTATACAGTACTATAAGCTACAAGATGGAGGAGGAGCGAGCGAGCGAACATTCGGATGGCGCTCCTTGTAGTATGAGCGTTTGCGAAAACATCTTTTTGTGAGGAAATTTTGTCAGATGATGCAGTTGGAGTGCTGGTATCTGAGCTATTGCGGGTCTGTGTGGATGGAAAGCTTCTGTTTGGCACGGGGGAGGGACGGAGCGTTTGTCTACATATCATACCTCCCTACGATGTCTGGGGTGAGTGCAATTCCAAAGACTTGGAGATGGTCTACTGATATATACGCACTACGGCGGTGCAGAACACGGGAACTAGAGGGTGCGATATAGGGACGGAACAGATATGGGAGTATCGTATAATATAATGGCTAAACACTAGCACTCTAACTCGATAGCTAGGAGGGAGAGAGATCTGAGCACAGAAAGCTGGTCTCGTGTTCACCACCCCAAGCAAATATTAGAATAGTCAAACACAAATAGCGAAAGGCGAAGCGCATTCATCGTATACTATCAGTATCACACATCTTGATGATGATACCTACGATACCTCTCCCGGGACACGGCCCTTGAACCACTCCTGGAAATGATCGATTCAACGCACGGAACACCCACCGGCTCTTCCACCTACAGCCCCAAGCTCCGATGCACAGACAGCCAGAAGGCCCAGAATCCCTCCGTCCACGTAATCTGCCATATCCCACAAAGCACCACAAGAGAAACATACCGTAAACGAACAGAGAACGACACGATCACGTTACGCTCCGTCAATAACGACCCCTTCTCCGCGGCAATATATAATCAGGGCTTACCATCCATCCACCTCCAGTGAGCCTCAAAAAAAAAAAAAAAAAAAAAAAAAAAAAAAACAGAAGCAAAAAAAGAGAACAGAAGCACAGGACCCTGCCTGTCATAATATGCAGCACCAAATAGTCTCCTTTCGAAAATCCCTGGAGAGGAAAAAAAAAAATCCCCAGAAGAAAGAAAGAAGAAAAGTGCACGGTAGTGCGGTATAATATCACAAATCACCCAGTCGTTCAATAGCTAGTGCACAGCTACCGGTACGGCAGATTTAGCTTTTTTGGCGCTACGAGTATACGAGCTATGATAGGTACCAGACTCTAACTTCTCGCTTTCTCTCTCCCGTCTCGTCCCTTACGCGCGCACCTCTCAAGTAGATTTCTAGAAGAGAAGAAAGGCTAGCGAGGACTCTAGTGTTTTTTCTCGCTGGGGCTGGT
>Ga0307510_10005736_pt1 | contig 14794 bp, 14 predicted proteins | sample 12_EM_MG_FD_207224 | JGI IMG/M metagenome (GOLD analysis project Ga0307510, IMG submission 207224) | Populus trichocarpa ectomycorrhiza microbial communities from riparian zone in the Pacific Northwest, United States - 12_EM | ecosystem: Host-associated > Plants > Roots > Unclassified | place...
GCCGCCGAGCTCAGGCTCATGGGATGGGGGTGCAAGCGTGCCGAGGTGACTGAGCTCTGGCCCAGGGGATGGCGGATCAAATGTACCGAAGTCGCAGAGCTCTGGCTCTGCAGGTGGCATATCAAGCGCACCGAAGTTGCTGAGCTCTGGCTCGGGGCATGGCAGCTCAAATGCACTGAAGTCGCCGAGCTCTGGCTCTGCGGATGGCAGATCAAGCGCACCGAAGTCGCCGACCTGTGGCTCGGGGGATGGCGAATCAAAGGCACCGAAGTCGCCAAGCTCTGGCTCTGCGGATGGCAGATCAAGCGCACCGAAGTCGCCGACCTGTGGCTCAGGGGATGGCGGATCAAAGGCACCGAAGTCGCCGAGCTCTGGCTCTGCGGATGGCAGATCAAGTGCACCGAAGTCGCCAACCTGTGGCTCAGGGGATGGCGGATCAAAGGCACCGAAGTCGCCGAGCTCTGGCTCTGCGGATGGCAGATCAAGCGCACCAAAGTCGCCAACCTGTGGCTCAGGGGATGGCGGATCAAATGCACCGAAGTCGCTAAGCTCTGGGTCACGCGAGGGAGGTCCAAGCGTACCAAATTCATGTGTTCTTTCAGCAGGAGGGAGAGAGCCCATGCGCGCGTTGGAATCCCGGCTCGGCGCCTCCATGGCGGATACAGCTCGTTGCTGACGTTTGGGAAGAGGGCAATGTGCAGTGAGGGGGCTGGCCATTGGATGTTGAGTGCAATTTCTCTGCTTTGAGAGGATTTTTGTACTATATTCGGAAGATGGTGCAGGGGCGCCTTCCTGGGCGCTTTAAATTTTTTTGCTGAGTCATGCCAACGGGCAAGTTCAAACTCGGCAAGGGGCTGCCTTCAACACAGAACCTCAGCCGCCGAGCACTTTCGCCCCTCACACACTTCATAAATGGACGCCCTTCTTCAGATCGCATCCAGAATTGAGGCTGCTGTTGAAGCCTACAAATCTGTTTGGGACTTTTCTGATTCATCAGAGTGGAAGAAAAATTTCACTTGGGAGATGGTAGGTGCCCATTTACATGGTGTTTGAACACTCTAAAATTGGAAATAGAATGCTTTCTGCTGTGAATTGCAGGGGTGTGGTGGTGTTTGCCCTCCCATGCACCCCACTTTGCTCGCACTAGGCATAGTGCTAAAGCATGATGAAGATCTTGGCAACATAAACCGGTCCCACCTGGACATGCGCCTGCACACACTTTATGACGCCAACGCTACATTTCCTTCAGACATATCGCATCTGCTGCCACCAAGTGAAGGGCATTGGTAGGAGGCTCTGGGTGAGCCATTATTGTTAATGTTTCCCTGCTGCCCTGCTTACAATGTTTCAATGAAAAGCCAAAACAGCTTGCGGAGAGCAAGTGTTGCAAACCAAACCACCCAACCCTCATCCAGAGTTGCAAGAAAAACAGCCTTCTGCCAGTGTGCCTGTTCCACCACCGGAAGAACCAGAGAAGTGCAATGAAGGAGCGCCGATGGCGGAGGACAACGACAGAGGGGTGCCTATCAAGGAGGACAACGACAAAGGGGCACCGATGGTGGAGGACAATGACGAAGGGGCGCCGGTGATGGAGGACAATAACAAAGGGGTGCCGAGGGTGGAGGAGGGTGGCAAAGATGTCCTGATGGAGAGAGACTCCAATTCAGGCCACTACAGGAGCAACAACACAAATATACAAGTCCTTCACTTCCACATACCATCCTATTCCACCAGTGGTGCCCACACAGGGGCTGGGCATCATATGTGTCATACCCAGCACATTGTACACCCCATCACCCACACCCATGCAGGGGCCAGGCATCCCACCCACCATGTTGTATGCTCCATCACCCACACCTATGCAGGGGCTGGGCATCCCACCCACCATATTGTACGCTCTATCACCCACACCTACACAGGGGCCAGGCATCCCACCTACCATGTCATATGCTCCACCAGCCATGCCCACACAGGGGCCAGGCATCTTACCTACCACATCTTATGTCCTATCAGCCATGCCCACACAGGGTGCAGGTGTTTCCTATGTCATACCACCCCTTCCTCAAGGTGTTGGAACATCATCTTCTGGTGTAGACAACCCCAATATGCCAGTCATGAGTGTGCTAGCTGTGAAGATAAAAGAGTTATGCCAGAAGAGATATCTTCACCCACAGAAGATGTGGCCCAGAGTTGGCATCACTGCAATGTATGTCCTTTCCTCACACCATATAATTGCTAATGTTTGTCCCAGGGCCATATGCTCTACAGATTGGTGTGCATTGCACCCTGATGGTACTGTTGGTAAGTTTAATCTTTACTGGGACAATATCAATAAGAGTCTTCTCAAGGTATGTCTAATGCATTTAACTTATACAACTTAATGCTCACACTTTTTGCATACATTTCAAGGAGTACAAGGCAAAGGAGAAGACCAGAATGGCTGAAAGAAAGGTGAGTTGCAAATCAATTTCCTAGTTGGCTTTCTTCTAACCATAGCCAAAGTGTTATGATCTTGGGCACTTGGCCCACTCTTTTTCTTTTCTTTTTCTTGCCCGACTATGTACTTATACGATCACATGATCTCAACTCACATGAATGATTACCTGTACATCAAAGCCATCTTGTCGGGAACTCCATTGTTCCCTCCTTTTGTATGTTTTCCATTGTTCTCCCCTTATGGTAGTCTGTGACCGCCATTGTTCGTGACTCCATTGTTCTGTAACAACCATTGTTCGTGACTCTATTGTTCTCCTGATTTGTACGCTTAGTCAGGTAGCTGCCCTTTTGTATATAAGCTGGGCTTATATCCTAGAGTTGGGCCTTAAGCCTGACTTAGTTTGCAATCTATTGCGTTCTCTGTCCTTGTTGCTTGAACAACCATTTCCTTCTTATCTTTCTTTGAAGTAATCTTCAAATCCTTGAAGTTACTTCCCTTTCCTCTTTATCCTCACCTAGACATTGGTCTTAGCGACCTTCTCACTTTTATCACCTTCCAAAGCACTTAGGTTATTAAGGGAATTATGACCCTTGTAACTTCATCACTGCCGCATATTTCACCTTTGCGCACGTCGCGCCTTAAGGTTCAATAGGCCTTAACATAAGTCAGGCTTTCCCCAAACGTCCTTGAAACACAGGACAACACCAGTTACATCCTGGCGGCAGTAGTACTCATTGGAACTCTCGAACAAAATAAGAGAGTTCACAGGAGACAACAAGACGATCTCCCAGCACACATCAAAGGTGAAGCATACTTCAAATACCACGGAGCTGGACATAAAGATACCGGATACTACGTTGACCTCCTGAAGAAATCACGCGGAGTTGTTGAATTTGTCAAAGTAGAAGACGAAGACTATTGGGTAAAACTCCTCTGGAAAGATAACCAGTGGTACACAAATCAAGGAGGAGTACTTCACACCTCAAAACTCGGCGCTTGGAAAGAAACAGACCCTCAGCACCCACATTACATCAACCCAGAACACTACAGCCCAACGCTCCACACTGCCATCAAGCAATCACCACACGAAGAAGTACTTGTAGGAGGAATTCACCACATCGCAACCCTCCAAGGAACCAACCCATTCACAGAACAACCCCCCATTCTTCCCCAAATCGAAACAGCAGTCCAACAAGGTATCACCATCCCCCTTGATACTATCCCAGCCGCTGCTGTTCAACCTCAGTTATCTATCGAAACCACAATAGGAACACAACAGGAAGAAATTAATGTTGCTACTGGACAAAGCCAACAGGAAGCACGAAACATCAATGTCATCACTAGCCCTGCCAATGGTGTGCTTAAAGGGAACCCACCACCTGTCTTCACTGGAGATAGAAGCACAACCAGAAAATTTATCAATAACTTTGACCTCTGGAAAGCAATTAACCGACACAATGATACCATGAAGAAACCCTTTTCCAGGGTCATCACCCTCCTCACCTACATGGATGGTCCCTTGGTAGATGCCTGGAAGGAGGAACAAATGCACAAACTCCAGGAATCAATGGACGATGGAACTCAGGAAACAGACGAAGACCTCTGGGACAGCTTCATAGAAAGGTTTAAATTAGCTTTCACCAACCAAAACCAGAAAGAGGAAGCCTATCAGAAATTATGCAAACTCAAGCAAGAAGAAAGCCTTGACGATTTCTTTGCTAAATTTAAACAACTCGCTCATGAAGCAGGAGTTCCCCTAGATGACAAGGGAACTATCGAAACCCTCAAACACGGCATGAACCAGGCATGAACCAGGGCAGTCATACATTCCCCCGACTTTAACCCAAATGCGGACGTCCCATGGACCTTTAAAAAATGGGAAGAACAAGCCAGAATGTCCCACCAGAAATGGCTGGCTGCCGCTCAATATAGCCAGCAAAAACAAGGACTTTACAGAGCCTTCGGACTAAAGCAGAACCAAGGAAGAAGCAACCAATTCGGAAAACATAAAACTTCTGGATTATGCACCACCTCCCAAGGAGAATATGCTATGGACATCAATGCCAATAGAATGGGACAAACGCATTCTGACACTAAAAAGCAACAACTCATGGACGAAAACAAATGCTTTTACTGCGAAATCAAAGGACATCAAGCTCGCGTCTGTCACAAGAAAATAGCGGACCGCACCAAAAGTGGCAGACCTGCTAAAAGCGACAATCCCACTGTTAGGAACCAAGACCCCATTGACATGACCCCAGATGACATCTCCGGTTTCTTGAAAGACCACATGGGCTCGCTTGATGAAGATACCAAGCTGAGCATCATCGAATCCCTTATGCTGAAGGATTTTCCTCAAGCCCAAAACTAGCTGCCATAGTTAGGGCATTCCGCCTTGATAGTGTTTTTGTAAATCGCTCAAACTCTGTGCAAATAAAAGTCGCGTTTTCACATTATCGAGGAAAGGCAGAAGAAACAGTCCTACTTGACACTGGAGCAACCGAAAATTTCATCGACCATACAATGGTCGTTAAACTACGCTTAGGAATGAAGAAACTCCCCTACCCTCGCCCAGTATTCAATGTTGATGGAACTCTTAACCGTCATGGAACAATCACTCATGCTTGTGACTTACTTGTTACTAAAGGCAACAAAAGGGAACAACAAAGATTCTTTGTCACTAATCTAGGACAAGATCGACTTCTCTTCGGCTATCCATGGTTTAAAGCCTTTAAACCAGAAATCGATTGGGAAAAGGGAACACTCTTAGGCCCAAAGGTTCAAATGGAAACTCTATTATTTGGAACCCTTCAACGCACAAAAACATGGGTCAAAAGTAAAGTACCAGTCAATGAAGACCTTATCCTCAAAGCACAACAAACCAGGTGCGCTCCATGGTTGGGAGTAACCCCTTTAGAAATAAAGGGAGGCCCAGTGGAAGTCAATCGCACCCACACAGCAGTAGAAATGGCCCATAAGTACGCAATGGAACATGGGAAAGAGGAAATTACCCTCCCAGAAAAATTCAAACATCATACGGCATTATTCTCAGATGAAGAAGCAAACAAATTTCCACCAACTCGTGGTGAAGGAGACCATAAGATCGTACTAATGGATACCGCACCCACCTGCTTCAACTGCAAAGTTTATCCACTTTCAAGGGATGAACAAAAGGCGGAGGATCAATTCATTGACAAAAACTTGGCCAAAGGATACATCACACCATCGGACTCCCCCTACGGTTTTTCAACCTTTATGGTCCCTAAAAAGGACTCTAAAGAGAAACGGTATATTATCAATTATCGCCCCCTCAATGCGGTCACCAGAAAAGATGTTACCCCACTTCCCAACCTCAAACAATGCATCAAAAACCTACAGGGAATGGAATTATTCAGTAAATTCGACATCTGCTGGGGTTATAACAATATCCGAATACGTGAAGGGGACCAATGGAAAGCTGCTTTCAAAACCTGCCAAGGACTATTCGAACCAAATGTAATGTTCTTTGGCATGAGCAATTCACCAGCAAGTTTTCAACACTTCATGAACAGTATTCTCGAAGAGTTATATGAACACTTCGAAAAGAAAGGTGTACTCAAAATACAACGCATACTCCAAAACTACATGGATGACTGTGGAATAGGAACCCTACTCAAGGATTTCGACCTTCATGTTGACATTATCCACTTCCTATTCGACCTTCTTGTGCGTCATGGTCTACACCTCAAATTATCAAAATCTGTTTTCATGCAGCCACAAATGGACTTCTTGGGTGTTCGAATATCAAAAGATGGAGCTACAGTTGACCCAGCTAAAGTCGCAGGACTCAGAGATTACCCACGAGAACTCAAAGACAAACGACAAGTCCGTGGCTTCCTAGGAGTCTCTGGGTATCATCGCATGTTTTGCCCTAACTTCAGCATCATCGCCGCGCCACTCACAAAGCTCACTGGGAAAGACGTACCATTCGAATGGGGACCCCAACAAAAAGAGGCTCAAAACAAACTTATCGACATGATTACCCACACACCAGTACTTGTTCAACCAGACCCTGACCAACAATTTGAACTTGAAACAGATGTGTCACAAATCAGAACAGGCACCATACTATATCAACGAGACCCCCCTATAACAAAACCAGATGGCACCCAAAAACCAGGACCAAGACGACCAGTTGGATTTCACTCCCAAAAATTCACCCAAACTGAGCAAAACTACCCCATCTATGACCAAGAATTCTTAGGAGTTATGCGCGGACTACGCTGCTGGTCTTATCTTCTCAAAGGAACAACTATACCTGTTCTAGTCTTCACTGATCACGCCAACCTTCACTATTACTGGGAACCCAGAAAAATAGGCCCTTGCATTGCCGGATATCTACCAGAAAGGGAGCAATACAACATTATCTTGGAATATAAACCTGGCACTACCAATTGTGCAGATGCATTATCCAGAAGACCTGACTACAAGGGACCCAATCCAATTAATGACGACGTCACTGTATGGCCGGATCACTACTTTTGTGACAACCATACCTCAATTCGAGTATTTGACATGGACAGCATCAGTGACAACTTGGATAGTCGCATCAAATTGGCTCAATACAAAGAGCAACCGCTACTCAAGAAATGGGCACCAACACATAACCTCTCCCTATTGGACGGCACACATTGGTATCACAGGACTGCCCTAGTTGTCATGGCAGACAATGCTCTTAGGAGGGGAGTAATTTCCCTTTTTCACGACCACATGACTGCCGGGCACGCCGGAATTACCAAAACACTTCAACTAATCACCCCATACTATTGGTGGCCCAACTTGAAAACCTTCGTCACTGAATACATCAAAGGATGCGCCACATGCCAAATGACCAAAGTCAATACCCATCCTACCCATCCACCCATGTTTCCTATCACTCCTGCAGACAACGCGCGACCCTTTGAAACCATTGCAATGGATTTCATCACTAAACTCCCACAATCAGGTGGTTTCGACACTATCCTCACAATCACAGACACTGATTGCTCCAAAGCGTCTATCTTCATCCCTTGTCACAAGACCATTGACTCAGAAGGAGTAGCCTTACTCTATCTCAATCACGTCATACCCCACTACAGCATTCCCTGCAAAATTATCTTGGACCAAGATGTCCGCTTTGTATTGAAATTCTCAACAGAACTATGCCGTATCCTCAACATCCATCAGAACATTAGCATGGCGTATCACCCTCAAACTGATGGGGCAAGTGAAAGAACCAATCAAACCTTGGAGCAATATCTCCGAGTATTCTGTGGAACCCAACAGAACAACTGGCACGCATGGTTACCACTTGCTCAGTACACCAAGAACTTGTAGCCATCCACAACTACCAAGAAAACACCATATGATTTACTCATCGGATACACACCCCAAGTACACCAACCAACCCGGAAAACCACCATTCCCTCCCTAGAACAACAACTCTCATCCATCGAAGAAGCCAGGAAAGCCGCCCAAGAGGCCCAACGTAAAGTGCAAGAATCCTGGATAAAAGAGAAGCCACGATACGTCCCTTTTGCAGTAGGCTCAAAGGTCTGGCTAGAAGGAACCAACCTATGACTTCCAAGTAACACCACGCCCAAGCTTTCCCCAAGGAGATATGGACCTTTTAAGGTAGTCTCCCAAATATCAAAAGTTGCTTACAAACTTGAACTCCCTTCCACTTGGAAAATCCATGATGTCTTCCACGCCTCATTACTCACACCTTACAAAGAAACCGATCAGCACGGCCCCAATTTTATCGAACCACCCCCAGATATTCTAGAAGGCGAACCTGAATGGGAAGTTGAGAAGATTCTAAAAGAGAGGTCTTTTGGCCGTTGGAAGAAGAAGCAGTACCTCGTGCGCTGGAAGGGTTACTCACCAGCGCATGACTCATGGACTAACTCCGAGGATCTCCACACTCCGGAGTTATTATCAGACTTTCAAAATACCTCAAGCAGTATAAGAATCCTCCCCCTTGACAAGTCACCCCCAGCATGTCCAACCAGGCATTCTACACCTTCACTATCGACCCCCCTTTCAATTTGTTCTGTCACCTCTTTAGAGATCTTACCATCTGGCCCAGTCATAAGTTCCACGTCTTCACCCCAGCTGCCCAGAAGGCTTCATCACTGTACCGAATGATCCACCCCACTCATGCTCACGCCCTTGAACATCACCACTTCTGCAAAGAACAGTACTGTCCCTATCACCGCTGAATGCCCCTTGACTTTACCCAACCCGTTCACTCCAGCTATGTCTACGTCGGACCAGGAGGTACCACAGTCTATACACAGCAGTCCATCTATGGTAATGGAGATATTACCCTTTTCTCCATGATCGTCCCCACCACTGGGTCTACCTATCATTGCTGGACTAGAGGTCGCCTCTACGGCGACAGATATTTACTCCAATCTGAGGATAGCTTTGAGCAGCTTCCCGGGCGCATCACAAGGTCAACCACCATCCTTCCCCATCCCTGTTACTGGCCACACTTCACCATCCCCTATCCCAATCCCACCTTGTATCTCCTCTCAGAACGAGGACAATATGGTTCGAACACCGTCCCCCTCCCCCCTATTGACCCTACCCCCAACCCCATTACTCCAACGCCAGCACCATCGCCCTCTATCACCCCAGCCGTCCAGCATCCACTCAAATGTAGTCATCAACACACTCCCCGACGACGAGATACTCACACTGGCGGGACAAATTCCCTCTTTGGCACAGGTTCGCCATGTGAGAAAGCAATGCAGAGCCTTGTTGAAGTACATGGAACATCAGGAGCGTATCACTGGGGCGCTTTCAGCCTGGACGGAGGATCTCCTCCCAGCCCTGAACATTCTGGGGAACACTGAGCTCGACAACCAGGTGTTCACCACTACCTTCCGTGACTACACCGTGGTTGAACACCTCTTCCTCATTCCCCAAATTCTTGACAAAATCGAGGGTTACATGTCAAACGACGATGTGCAAAGCGACGAACCAGCTAGGTTTGCCACATACAACCCTACCATCTCCCTCTCCTCTACCCCTAGTCCCATTCCCAACATTCCTCAACTTACCAAGCAGCTTGATGACCCAAACCATCCAGGAAGTGGGTGGAGCGAGTACAACCACAGTGATACGCGGCAATACCCACTTGTCTTTCTCAATGAGTACGGGCAAGACGAGGTGGCATGTTATGTCACTTTCAGACAAATTGGGATCGATACCCACCTCGTAGGGACTCGCAAACGAGGCGACCCTGAGTTTTCCATTCCCCTCCATGCACGTGCACACCCCGCTCCCAATTTCAACCGCCCTGGGGTCAAGGATTACGACCTTAACATTTTCCACCCCCACTCCACTTCCCGACTTCTCATCAACAACGCTATCATCAATCTCAAGGATCCTGGTGTTGTTGCTGACATCTATAGGTATCAGGTGCATCAGAGCAAACTCGAGGCGGTAAAACGTCAACAAGTTGAACTTAACAAGAGGGAAGACGACGCTTAAACAAAACTCAGTATGGTGGAACGACACCTTACTAGCGCTGCTGTGCACACCTGACTCGTTCCTCATCTTAACTGTATCCGTCCCCCCTCCACTAACACCATCCATATCCCTCGTATATTCGCTGCCCAAGGACCACCTGACATTGAGGAAGGCGAAGATAGTCTTGAGTGCCATGCTGTCTTAGGCAAGCGGTGTCGAGGAGGCAAACCCAAGTTTCCCTATTGCCTCAAGTGCAATGTTTCACGTCCCAACCACGTTGAGGAGGAATGCCCCCTCTGGAAGACGTGCCGTTGGTGCCTTAGCACCCAGCATGCACACAACGACTGCAACCGCCCTCATGAGCAATGCGATGCTGAGTACTGTGCTGTCCCATCCACTCATCCTAACTTTGGGGACATGTGCACCGCTATGCCATCTCCCACCTTGTGTCACAAGTTAGAACTAGCTCGTACTGACTACGATGAGGAGTTTTACGCGGTCTCATATTAGTTGCGTGGTAGCAACTCTCTAGGAAGGGCGTCATGTTATGATCTTGGGCACTTGGCCCACTCTTTTTCTTTTCTTTTTCTTGCCCGACTATGTACTTATACGATCACATGATCTCGACTCACATGACTGATTACCTGTACATCAAAGCTATCTTGTCAGGAACTCCATTGTTCCCTCCTTTTGTACGTTTTCCATTGTTCTCCCCTTATGGTAGTCTGTGACCGCCATTGTTTGTGACTCCATTGTTCCATGACAACCATTGTTTGTGACTCTATTGTTCTCCTGATTTGTACGCTTAGTCAGGTAGCTGCCCTTTTGTATATAAGCTGGGCTTATATCCTAGAGTTGGGCCTTAAGCCTGACTTAGTTTGCAATCTATTGTGTTCTCTGTCCTTGTTGCTTGAACAACCATTTCCTTCTTATCTTTCTTTGAAGTAATCTTCAAATCCTTGAAGTTACTTCCCTTTCCTCTTTATCCTCACCTAGACATTGGTCTTAGTGACCTTCTCACTTTTATTACCTTCCAAAGCACTTAGGTTATCAAGGGAATTACGACCCTTGTAACTTCATCACTGCCGCATATTTCACCTTTGCGCACGTCGCGCCTTAAGGTTCAATAGGCCTTAACACAAAGGCCACACAGAACCATCCATGCAGATATGTGATGAAAGCCCTGGAGAAGTTATGATGGATATAGACTTGGTACAAGGCCTGCTTATACTATTGCTTTCTCCATTCTGCTCTCACACACCCTGCATCTAATATAGTTCATTCCCTTTCCCAAATCAAGCCATTGCCAACATCTACCAGCCCCTTCTTGCAAGTTGCAATGTGTCTGCCATTTCATACCTTTCAGTCAGCAGTATATTGATGGGATTTGATCCCAATCAGTTTCTTTCATTCATTGTGTAGTTAGATGGTATTAGATTCCGTTCAAGAGGATCAGATGTAATCATAGTATCATAGAAAACAAATACCATCAATTTTCATTGATTTGATTTGATAAGATTCATTTGTGTTTGTTTGAATTTGATGGGATCCACTCCTGATCTAGTATGAGTCTCATGATTCTGATTATATTGAATTGTATTGAGTTGTATTGAATTCTATCCATATCTCAATGATACTCATTCACACTCAATCTGATTCATTCTGGTCAGGTCCATTTCTGGCTGGGCCTCATTCTCTAAAGAGAACTTGGAGACCTCTCTTGAACTCATACCACCACCATGTCAACTACTTCCATGCACATCCCTGTGCTCAACAGCCCTGAAAAGGCTTTTGAATATATCCTATCCACTATTATTCACACTGAACCTGAAATACGGTTGGCTAAAGTCAAGCCAGTTCTCATTACCTTCATCTCCCACCCTATCATCAAAGAGCTTATTGGCCAAAGTGAAGTCCCTGCCCAAGCCAAAACTGACAATTCTCCCAATCTGGACCTCCAGAAGATCCAGGACTCCCTCCAGCAGCTGTCAAAGGCAGTCAAAGCTTTGAAAAAGGCTCCCCCCCCTCCCCACTCCAACAACGACACCAATGTGAACAAAAGTAAGCAGAAATCACCCACACCCCACAAACCCCCCATACAAAGCTTCTTGGCAATAGCTGGAACCAGACCCCCCAACCCTAGCCTATTGGTGGACCTGGCCAATTTGGGCATCAGTGTAGAAGACCAGGTCAAACTGGAGGTGCTATGCCAAGCCCTTAACAAGGATCTCACTGCAATAACCCCCCCACAAGTTCAGCTGGTTGCTGTAAGGTAGACAGCAAAGGGGAACTTAGTCATCACTGGGGGTCCAGCTGCAACTCCACACACCCTCCAACTAGCTGCCCCCCATATCAGCACCTCCCTCTCACACTCTTTTAACCTGCCCTCCAACTCCCCCCTCCCGCAACCCAGACCCAACACAAAGTGGTCCAAAATTACCATCAACAGCATTCCTACTGGCATGTCAAACAACAGGTCCCCCCTCTTCCCAGATGAGTGTCATACAGCACTAGCAGCATCGAACCCCTCCTATGCCTCCCTCTCTATCACACAGAAACCTAGCTGGGTCCACCCACCATCTTCCTACAAACCAGGCTCCATCTCCTCCCTCTTAGTGGCTTTTGATGACCTGGACGGCAGCAAACTGAAGGTGCTACTGGCTGAATGTTACCTTTATGCCCTGGGCAACAGAGCATCAGTCCTCAAGTAGAAGTACCACCAAGCAAACTCCAAAGCCAAATCCAAATCTACTGCCAACAAGCATTCCAATGTTGGTGAAGACAACAATGACAAGGACATCAACACCCTTCTCACAACCCCAGCCATTGTTCCAGACACCCCCCCACACTCCTTTAGAGACTCTCCCCAGATGGTTAGCACCCCCCCACCCCAGTCTAGCCAGCCAGCATGGTGCTCAGCAAGAGCGACACAGCCCCCACAGCCTTTTGATGCCTGACAGAAGAGCATTGCAGCATTTGAAGCATGTGTGAGCCAATCACTGCCCCTCCTTCTCAAGCAGCTTCCCAACAAGCCAAGGTTTTGTACGATGGACTAATGGTCCACGCGTGAGTTCAGGGAATAGGAAGGCGAGATAGCGGTTAGAACCAGGGCACGTCGATCCGAGATTGTGCGATGGAGCAAAAGATAAAGCGGACCGCAATTGTTAGTCGCTCTACCGCTGCAGATAATGAAGAGAAGGAAGCTAGCAAGAGAGAGAGAGAGAGTGTGTGTGTGTGTGTGTGTGTGTGGAGACTTAAACGCAAAAGCAAGTAAGTGAAAAGAGGGGGAACGCTCAACGCAAACTGGGGCACAGCTGAGGCACTACTTGCCTCCTGCTCACGGTGCTGCGCGCGGGTTTTTATATATATCGGAACTATCTACTTACAGTCTAGCTAACTGTCCATGACTACGGAAAGGAGGGTGACAAGGAAAACGGAATGACAGCAGCGCGCGCTGTCCTGTGGCGTCGGTCAAGTCAGGCGATGGTTGGGGGTGTCCGGATTCGGGCATTTGCAAGCCCAGCACGTATCCCGTCGTTACAGTTTGTATGCTCCCTTTCTCTTTTCTGCAGCACAAGTCTAGGCCCTAGGTTGATGTGAGACACACAGTACCCTCTGTCATCCTGTCCCTTTCAATATTATGTATTTTCCAGATCTCACTCCCATCCACAAAGTGCACTGCCCCCAAGTTGTCTTACTCCTGTCACTTCCTTTCTTATATGGGGCCTTTTGTGCCTTAGGTAGACAGCATTTGATGTGGTAGTTAGATTACTGTAGCGGACAATAAAAGGATCTAAAAATAAAATAAAAAAAGAGAACTTGGAACAGCATGCATGGATGATTTTAGTACCTACCCTAATTTTTGCTCCATTGAGTACCCCCATTTTGCATCCCTAGACACTTGTTTTATACCTTGTAGTTTCTGCTCACACTCCCTCAGTTGTATGCATTTCCTGTGCCCAAACTGAGGTGAGTATCTTACATCCCCACTTGTTGCCACCTGTACTCATGATACATAGTCCATTGTACCATACAGGTGAATATACCTAGTTGTGTACATTTCCTGTGCCCAAACTGAGTCTGTTGTACCATACAGTTTCCGTGTCATTCCCTCCCTCTCACGCCCACTCATGCCCATTCTCCTTTGCGTTCACTCACTTCCATCCCATCACTTTCATTAGTTGCTACACCAATGTGGGACATGGACGTGATGAGCACTGAGGTGATACCAGTCGAATTGAGACTGCGAAAAGAGGTACAAGAACAAGCCAACCAGCCCATCAGACTGAGACTGAGACTTTTGGGAACGGGTGTCATTTTGGTTTTCTGTAACCCGAACTGCATAGTCCAATATTTACAAATTTACAGCTCGACCGATGCCCTTCTCCGATCATGACAGTCCCAGCCATTCCTCTTCCTCCGTTTCTGAATCCGATTCTCGGCCCCTTTTTGCATCTTTTTCAGGCGTGGGTTGCCCCAGATGGCCCGTTTCACCTTCCGCGAGGGTCACACATGTTAATCGACTCCCTTTCGAGTCGTACGTCGCTACAGGTAATATCTCTGGAATGTTGGTCGTTTCTGTCGTAGCTGGAGGTGGTAACAACGACAGGTCGTAAAGATTGATTGTCCCGTCTGAGGACGCCGTGCAAATTATTGTCGTTGAACATCGCGAAGCTGATGGGAGAGCTATCCTTATCATGTCAATTGCTTTGACCCTGTACAATCGTTGAGTGGGAAAAGTCTGGGAGGGTTTATAACATAACGCACCGATTCCCGTGTCCAATCAAGCGTGTGATGGGGCGCAGGATGGCGTCGGTGTTAGGAGAGACTTCATAGCCTGTTGTCATTTTGTCTTCAGCC
>Ga0307510_10005737_pt1 | contig 14793 bp, 16 predicted proteins | sample 12_EM_MG_FD_207224 | JGI IMG/M metagenome (GOLD analysis project Ga0307510, IMG submission 207224) | Populus trichocarpa ectomycorrhiza microbial communities from riparian zone in the Pacific Northwest, United States - 12_EM | ecosystem: Host-associated > Plants > Roots > Unclassified | place...
GAGACCTTAACAATATTATAAGTTATTACGATATTCTTCTATTACTTTATCAAACAATTCTTATTGAGCCTTCCTGACCTATAATCCGTTGTCGCGAATATCCTCAGCCTAGTTAGCTCGGAATCCTACCGTGTTAGCTACCCCGTAACAGCTAGAGAGGCCAAAAGAACCTCTTGTTAGGAGAGAGCTTAGGTTATCTAAAATTCTTTCCATGTTGTTCGTCTTTCAGTCTGTATTAATAAGATTAGAGATTTAGAGTTATGTATTAAGAGGTTAGCAAATAATGTTCTTGTGGATAAGCTTAAGGAATAAAGAATTGAGGAGAATGTGGATAAGAATGGTAAAAATATAGAAGATTTTTAAAAAACTGCTTGTGCTAGCAAAGATGAAAAAATAAATTTTGTATATAAGTAAATGCCAAGACATGCCAAGATTGATATTGCATGATATGTATACTTTATCCTTAGTATTTCAAACTTCATTTTTACTGTCTAGTAAACTGTTCAATTATCTAAGTTTTTATCGAAGTGTAGTAAAAATATTCTTAAATGAATCAGAAATTAGAGAATTCTGAGTTTAAGGAAAGCTATTATTTAAAGTTAAATAGTATTTACACTGTTCTTTCATAATAATAAATATAAGAATAATATTCTTTTTATATAAAGAAAAAGTCTAATTGTATAAATATTAATATAAAAGGTAGAGTTCTCTTCTCATAATTGAAAAGCAATTATCAACTATCAGAGAAGCAACTTTGATAATATTACTAGTTAACAAAAGCAAAAACCATTTAAGAATTCTTTTCTTTTCTTCTAAGTTTTCTTGAGTTTCTATAACTATTCTTTTCTTCTTTTCAATATCTTAGCCTTAGTTAGCTTAATATTTCTACAAGGTTAGCTATTTTATAGTATAACTATACTTGAATACTTGAGTACTATATATTATAGTAAGTATAACTTTATAGCAAGTTATTGCAAGTGTAATAGTTATTATAAAAACCTATTACAATAATGGAAATTTATTGAATTTCAACAGATTTTCTAATAAAATCAGAGATAGCTGGTGAGTATAGAAATGATATTATTATAATAATTGTGAACACTACTTAGTCTATGTACTATATTATGCAGGTTAGTTGAAAATTGTATATTATAGCAAGAAATTAAGAAGCAAAATACAATAGAATTTGATAATAGTTTAAAGTTTTACTAAAGGTAGTATAAATCTAATAGTAAATTGATAGTACTCATTGTATTAAGCTTTATTAATATAATAGTAAGTGATTCTAAGAGGATATTTGTATTAATACTGATAAATTCATACTTTGGGAATGGATAAATATTGTATATGATTTTACAACTTTTTACATATTATAAAAAAGCATATGAGGTAGAATGAGATTATTTAGTAATAGATATAAAGAAAACAATATATGTAGTAGAAAATTTATTCTATTAATAAAATTGATATTTTCTCTTTTATAATATAGATGTATATCCTCTCATATGCTATATATTGTAAAACTTGAATAGAAAGTCTTGAAACCTTAGATTGATTGCAAAAAAGCCTATGTTCAACTTGAAGTTGCAAAGGTATTAGTATTTTATCAAGAATTGATGACATCTGATTAATAGCCGGTTCCCCACCTATTTCACTATCGCTCATAGTCAGGGAAAGCAAGTGGGACGTGAGAGCAAGTGGGACACCCTGTTTTTTTTTATCTTTTCACTATGTAGGCTTACATAATATTAGTTTTTAACAATGCATTCCTTTAACCTATTGTACTCACGCATGGATGAAAAAATTGGAAAAAGTGATGGGCAGGATCGCAGCGTGAAGTTGTAGAGAATTGAGAGTTGATTGGAACCAGATGGGGCTTGGCAGACATCAGAAAGGCAGATCATGATGTTTTGAAGTGTCGGTGGCTTGTAGTGATACAACCATGATGTCCTTGAGCAGAGAGAACAAGAAAGTAGCAATAAGAGAAAACTTCTTTATGACTAGGAGAGGAGTAGATTTAATATAAAAAACAGCAGACTATGTGCGTTCTGGGTCAGTATCTGAGTCGAGAAACAATATCACCAAAACCACCTCTACAATGCACCTTCATGACTGATCCTCAAGCTCAAGCAAGTCTTTCCAGTACTACAGTCTTTTCCTCTACCCCTACCACTTCCCCTTCCTCTACTACAGCCGCCTCCGCTTCTTCTTCTGCCTCTGCTTTCTCTTTCTCTTTCTCTTCCGCACCCTTTTCTACCGAAGCTGATAGGCCTCTAGCCCTAGCTGGGCCAGCAAATGAGGCATTGGTGGCAGACTCCAGTATCGGCCAAACTGCTGGACTCCCACTGGCTAAGGATGTAGGTTCCCTGTCGGCCAGTAGTTCTGATTCAGGCTGGGAAAGTGATAAGTATGGTATGTAATCTGAATCCTTTAGTATTATGTATTTCACAGTATAGCGAGTTCACAGCATAGCGAGAATGCCCATACAAATAATCACAGTCTGATGGAAGCTCTGTCGGTATTCTCCTCTCACTGTGGACTCGTTTTGCCATGAGTTACTGTACCCTTTAAGTGTGAATTAAGAATTAGTCTTCTAACTAAATGTGTACTAGAAGAGTGTCTACTAGTAGTCTCTGCATCCGAGTCTGCTCTAGCATCTGTGGGCGACACAGACTATGCTCGCCAACGATTACACTATCACCCTCTCCCTTGAAACCCGTATTGTGGTCCATACCATCCGGTACTATGCCAATTGGTTATACCCTCAGCTTCAGCAAAAGTTTAATATTCCACCAAGTACCTTGCACGATATAATCCATGGTGCAAGCAAGTCTGAAAAAGCTGCCTATCTTCCCTGTAGTCGTCATCGTACTATTAACGCTGGAGTTAAACAACAGCTTGTCGAGGCAGCAACGGCAAGCACTCACAACCGTCAACTTCCCCTATCAAATATTGCAAACCTTATCGGCGTTAGAATCAGTTCTCAAGGTCTTCGAGCTGCCTTCGCGAGTGAGGACTATTATCGTCGGGTAGCCTAAGTTAAGCCTTTCCTTTCTCAAATAACTAAAACCAAATGCAATACCTGGGCTAACTGATTTAGGGATTGGCAGGTACCAGATTGGGCAGATGTGATTTGGACTGACAAGTGTGCCTTTTCTGTAGGCCAGGCTTCAGGAACTGTGTGGGTTAGTAGGTGACCAAGCGAGGAGTATCTCGAGGACTGTCTGGTGCTTAAGTTTCTCAGGCAATCGACGATAATGGTGTGGGGTTCTATCTATAGAAACCTCAAAGGCCTTTTGGTTATTTGGGATTTACCTAACTGGGACACAATAAATGGCCCTACCTATATCAATAAAATTGTCCGCCTATATCTCCATCCTTGGTGGACCGAATTGTCGTAACAAGATCTCACAAATTTGGGGTATGTATATATACAACAGGATGGGGCACCAGCACACCAAGCAAAATTCACAACCCCTATTTTCGAAGAGCTTGGAATGGGAAATTATGTCTTCTCTTGGCCCACCTGTTCACTGGATATCTCACCAATCGAATCAGTTTGGCGCACAATGAAAAGCCGAATTGCCCCCCATACCCTCCATCCCACTACAGTTCCTGATCTCTTTATTGCTATTCAAGAAGAGTGGGAGCTAATCTCTCCTAATGCTATTCTTGACCTTATGACCTTTGTCCATCAACGGGTGCAAGATCTTCTGACAAACAATGGGCGGTATACCTCTTGGTAACTCTTTTTTTTATTATTACTAGTCTTCCGTACTGCCCTCTCGCTTCTTCTTTAACTACACTACTCTACTATTTAAATTGACTTCTTTCTTTCTACATTCACTTTCACTACTGACAGAAGTGATTAAAAACCGGAAAACATAACCCTTGCTTCTACAGACAATCGCATAGGATCAGCAGAAATTGTTTCCAATTTTTAATCGCTGCCAGCTTGTGAGTATAGCATGATTCTTGCTTTACTCAAATTCCTAAGGTTTTGTTATAGTTGATAGTGGAGGTTTGTTTGTAGCGCTTATGTTCTATTCTGGTTCTCACTGTTTTGCAGACATCCCAGACTTGTATCTACGAGAATTCTTCCCGTCCATTTTATTCCATTTTCTCCATTTTCTCTTTTTTCCTTTTTGTTCTTCAGGTGCCCGAGGAGTGTACAGCTATTTCAGCTAACTCCCTACCGTTCTCTTAAACCCACGGTTTAGACTATCCCACAAGCCACTTGGGCAGTCTTCTCACTTAACTAGCTAAACCGATAGCGAACACTTTGATGTACTTTCATAAATTATGACAACGACACCAACGGCTACTCATTTGCCCCTGTGTCTGGTTTCTTGTACTACTTTTTCCTATCAAATTACTCTATGATGGTCATTGGTCACTCACTTGATCTCTGTTTAGTTTAGTCTTTATCTATGTATTTTAACTCAATATCACTCTTTTTAACGAACCGAAATATTCCTTATTATTATTATATAGAAGGTATGGATTCTTCTTCATTGCCGGTTACTCGATGCAACAGCTTTGCTAGGTTTCACGGTTTAAGGTATTTTGCAACTGGATCGCGTTTCACCTGTTGCCACATCGATCATCCTCCTGTTCCCTGTTTTGATCTGCAGCTTTTTCGGATTTTTTCATTAATGCGCGAGTTTTTACTCACTGGGTCCACCATCCCGGTAAGGCTTCTCCCCTCGCAATCTAATACAAAACGCTGTAAGAAGGAAATGTGTTTTCTGTACACAGTAGAGCCGATTTAGGCTGAGACTTTTTGATCCCATCAACTGGTATTTGTAATTTCGTTAACCTGCTCTGCTAAGCCTCCTCTAGCCTCAACAAGGATTTCTATTAAGATCTCTAATAGTAGATCTGGAGAGTAAATACAGTACCAATAGGGCAGAGGGATATGTTGTTGAAAACTAGTATTAGGTAAGCCTACACAGTGAAAAGAAAAAAAAAAAGGTCCGTCCCACTTGTTTTCGCGCCCCACTTGCTTTACCCGACTATGAGCAATAGTGAAATACGAGGGGAACCGGCTATTAATAGTTCTAACTGTTTAAAAGTATTTAGAGATACAGAAAAGAATCAATAATTTAATTCTTAAACTATTAGATTACTAAATATATGTGTTAGGTCAAATCCAAAATACTAATATTGCATATTTTTGTATTTGAAAGATTACACTTATTGAAATCAACAACTTGGGCTCTCTAGATCTGCAATCAACTTTCTACCACTTAGAGGATCAGAAGAAGAGGTTCCTCTACCACTTTCAGCAGACAGATTGATTTTACTATTTTTTACCAATTTTTTTACAAAACACATTAGTTACTCTATAGTTAATTAGTACCCTCTTTACACTTGGTACAATAGCTTATACATTTTTGCTAATAGAAGGGACTTATTTCCAGAGCAGGTTTAGGCGCATGTTAGCTATCTATAACAAGATTTGCAGCTCAAGTGATTTTGCATTCATTGAGATATTAAATATTTTTGTAAATGGGACACCATACCTCCAAGGTGTCCCATAACTAGGTAAAATACGTTACCGGTATTCGCAATTTTGTTAGCCTGCCACACGAAACCCCCGTGATTCTGCTAGCGCATTCCAAGGTTCTTTCTCACCCCATTGGTGTCGGAGCAAAAGCGGTATAGCCCTGCATGTGGCCACGAAGAACAAGGAAGTCCGACCTACGAACGGTAACTTATGAACCGAGGCTACACAGGAGTGCTTGGCGCAGCAAGGGGCCTCGTGATGCACCTGGGGGTAGATTTCATACTTAAACTACTGGAGATATTCGTGAGATCTGTACTCGCGTTTGGCGATAATTATCTGAAGCACTTCCGTTGTTACATAACTACCCAACCAGGGGAAGAATCCTGTCCGATACTTTTGCGCTTGGTGTGAGAAGGCTATGGAAACCTCGGTTGACCCAAAAACCTCCGGATTGTTAGTTCCGTGAATTGCGGGGGGGATTTTATGGACTTGCTATCATTGACAAGCATTTGAGGGTTAGGGTCCTCAGCACTTTATTTCCCAGACAGGCAAAGTATTGAAAATTTCGTGCCACCGCAATCAGTGTTTGAGATGCTGGTAGAGGGCCAAACTCTCTTTCGCTACCTACGGCGCGAGATTCCCGATCTCTTGCCGGTATGGGCGATGGGTTTCGGCAGTGTTCGACTTGTGTTGATAATCGGACTGTTGGGGGAAGCGTTTTCCTGCATGGCCCTGCTGACTTAATCGACCTCTGCACCTGAAATGTGTGGGGTCGGTCAACGGTTCAAAAAGGGGTGAGGCTTTCACATGCAAGGGATACAAATAGTGCAGTTGTGGAAAACTGTTGGACCTATCATATCAACAATGCAAAATCTTGGGCCCCGCAAACCATCCGTGGTTCTACTTGAGCACAAGCACTCAACACTGTTTAAGACTTCGAAAGAGAGAGCCAGGAGACTGGTTTGGCTTGTTTATTGTACGATGTCATCCCGGTATCGTGGAACTTTGCCAGTCGGTGTGTGGATCGCCTCAAAGCGCCAAACTCTGGGTGTCGGGAGCCTCTTCAGAAGAGGCTTCTGTTTTTGATTCATGCCATGGTTTAGGTTTCTCGCAAATGTAGGGCTCTGAGAGCCTCACACAAGGGCTTGGTGGGGTCTGGCGAGCAACAGTGCACGAGTACAGTACTGGCACCGGTGGTGTATGATGAAGGTTCCCGTGTCAGGCGCTGAAGGGAGCCGGTGACTTGTGGAGTTGTTGGGGGGGTGTTTTGTAAGAGGGCGGCAGATCACTCTAGCCTGATATATATTAGCGCGATCAGAGACCTTTGAAGAGAACACATCGCAACTCTCCACCCACTTCCACCTTAGCCTTGACTTCGCTGTCCTGGCTCGGAGGGGCGTTGATGTTCGGGAGTGACTTTCCCTTCGTCACTCCCGTTGGCTCCGTTGCAGCCTACTCTGTTGACTTTGCTCGCTCTGACCCTCTGCTCGTGCTGCGGACCTAGCGACGTGTTTCACTTTAAAGAAGAAGAGACTTGCAAGTTGCCACTCGGGACAACCATACCTGCCTATCCCTGCCCGGTGAACCTCCACTCTGTCCTGACAGATTTGAGAATCTGCTCCTCAGCCACCTTATCTTAAACCTTCTTCTTCCTCCTCTCACTTGATCACCCTCCTTCTCCTTCTCATCTACTAGTATATCCGTCAATCTTTCCCTACTTTATTTCTTATCTCTTTCTTGAATTCCTTTAATTCACCAGATCCTTCAACAGGATCCTCCGTTTCTCGATCTCCAATTTGCCCTTGGCTAGTGAAGCACGTGTGAGAGAAAAATCTTTGCACACATGGCTTCCAGTGCCTTGGAAGAGCCCAATGGCACTAGCTTAAGGGATCGTTCAAAGGGGGATGAGAGAACCGAAACTTCAACCGTGATAAAAGAAGTGGAGGTAGCCGAAAGCATTGACAACGAGGATGCCTCGAAACCGAGAAAGACTTTTGGTCGGACACCCGGGGGAGAAGGTGGGTTCCCGTTCCCTTTACTGGGAATAACCTTTTTTAACTAATTCCGAATCAATTGCTATAGTTTTCGTTGTCCCCCAGACTCATGACATGGTCTCTACTCTGCTCTCACCTAAACAGCCTAAGAATTTGTCGGACGTTATCATCCTCGTCATTCTCGCCATCCATATCTCTCTTTTGTTTCTCCTTCCGCCATCACTCCAGTCGCCCGTTTTGGGCTGTCTATTTGTCCTTTGGCGAACTTCGTATAATTTCGGCATTGGCTATCTACTTCGCAACCAATCAAATCATAGGCGTTTGGTATGGTGGGCACGAAAATCCGGCATCTTTGATGCGGAGCGGAACCCTCGCATCTGTGCCCTTGTTAAACACGAGATTGAGGCAAAGATATCTGACGAGGTCAAGAGTGGGGATTATGTTTTCGAGGAAGCCCCCATAGAATACAATACCTGGCTAGTGTTCAGGAGGGTAGTTGATCTTGTCCTTATGTGTGATTTTGTGAGCTATGTGCTATTCGCCATATCTTGTGCACATGTACCTGCCGGAGAGGGATGGGGATTAACCGCCGGACGATGGGTTGGTGGAATTGTCTTGTTCATGTTCAATTTATGGGTTAAACTTGATGCTCATAGAGTTGTGAAAGACTACGCTTGGTGTAAGTTTTCATTGTCCTATTCAAGGACGATTTTCAGTAGCTTGGGGTCCTCGATCCATGAAAAATTGTATCTTCCAATTGGGATTTGGCAGTGCTAACAGCCTTTGGTACTGTTGAAAACTAGACTGGGGAGACTTCTTTTTCTTGATTGACCAGAATTTGACCTTCGATGGTGTTTTCGAGATGGCACCTCATCCTATGTACTCTGTTGGGTACGCCGGTTATTACGTACGCCAAAATTTTCATGAGAATTCTGTTGAGGCACGTCAGCTGACTTTGGATGTAGGGGATATCCCTGATAGTAGCATCATATCCGGTCTTGTTTATATCACTGGCTGCCCATGCCGCACAATTCGTATTTCTGTCGATCGTTGAAAACCCACATATTGATAAAACATACAACCCTCCGGCGCCTCGTCGCAGATCAGCGCCGCCCCCTGTGAGGCCTCCCTCCTCAGACGGGAGGGAGTCTTGCGCCTCGAGTTTGGGGGACGATTACACTCAGGTCGTTAAGGAACGCAAACTTCCTGGGAAATTCGATATGTTTTATAATACGCATCTGTGCACTGCTCTCCTGGTTTTCTACCTAGTGGTGGGTGCAGTAGTGATACCGAATACGCCTATGGTGAAGGCGATTTTTTTGCTTCATGCTTTCGGGTGGAGAGTTTGGCATACCCTCGGTATCGGATCGATTCTTGTCGGGCAGAGTCATAGCAAGGCCTGGTTCAGACATTTTTTGAAATTCGGCCAAACAAGGGAGGAGGCCTGGGATCAGTGGAAAGGGCTCTACCATGTGTCTTTAATTATGTGTCACACCTCATTCTTCGCTGCCGGATGGAAGTTCTACAATCACCCAGCTGGGCAAGAAGGGATGGTCCTATTCAGGCATACACTGGGCATCTTACTTCTCGCACTTCAAGTGTGGACCGCCGCTTCGATCCATGAGTCGCTTGGGGAGTTTGGATGGTTTTTTGGTGACTTCTTTTTTGAACAACCGACACCCCATCTTACCTATTCTGGAATTTATAGATACCTTAATAACCCAGAGCGCTTGATTGGTAGCGCAGGAATTTGGGGAATAGTTCTGATCACCTCTTCGCAGGAGATCTTCATGTTGGGTCTGTTCTCTCACGTTTGCTTGTTGCTCTTCATCCAATTCGTAGAGCGACCCCATATGGAGAAACTTTATGGTAGTCAAATTCGCAAGGAGGCCGGTGTGGTTAAGACGATCAAGAAGGCCATGCCTCCACCTGTCGCTGATGGTGTGAGGTCCTTCCAAGGATCGATTGATAAGGCTCTTGCGGACGTTGGTGAATTCATTGAGGAGTTTTTAGAAGCTGCAAAACCCAAGCTTGCACATGGTGTCATGGGTGTCGTTAAGGATACCCAGCTATTTATTTCGCACTACCCTGCTAAGTTGTCGCTCACATTCCTCACGGACGGCCTCGCCAAACACGACGCAAAGAAATACTCGATCACCATTTTGAATGCTGTTAGGGAGACCAACAATGGCGTTGCAACAGGCCTATCGGTACCGTTTGGACAGCCTATCAGAATTGCCTGGACTGCCCCTGTAGACCATTCAAGGTTAGATTGGATCGGACTCTACAGGATTGCTGATAACGCCTCTCGGGAGATTACGAAGATCGCTTCTATGGGCCGCTGGACTGCCCTCTGCAAGGACGAGTACGATACCGACATTGCGGAGAAAGGAATCATAAGCACTGACATCAAGACCTTTTCGCCCGAGAACCCTAACGAGGAAGTCCTGACGGGCGAACTAGAGTTTGGCGGGGACAAGGCCTTCTGGAGCAATGGGGTTTACGAGTTCAGGTACCACCACGACGGAAAGCACAAGGTTATGGCAATCTCATTGCCCTTCGAGGTCGTCATCAATAAGGCAGCACTTGCAGCTGATAAGACCGAAGAAGAGCATTTCATTAATATGCACGAGATGCAGGAGAGTGTTGAGGAGCACTTGTTCCCGGTTGTTGTTAGATGTTTCGATAGTGACCAGGATATAGCACCCAGCGATGTCGTAGATGAATTTGGCGGCCTAGGTGATGGGAAGTATGCCAAGAGGATTGTGTACGCTGTCAAGGAGATGTTTGGAGTTGATTTCGCACCAGAGGTTGTCCAAGCCGATGGAAATGTCAGGCGCCTTGCCTGGAGGATATGCAATGCGAAGAGAGTATTGGCAAGTAGTTCATTTCTTTACTCCCCCCTCATTTTCTCCAAATTTCGCTCCATAAAATCGGCTAACCGGGTAATTGATAGGCTCCCTTCTGCATGAACACCTCTGGCACCCCTTCTCCATCTGCCCCTGAACGCTAACAAGTCATGGATGCCCTCGCTTCTTTCTAGATAAAAACTGGATGATACTTTTTCTCTCTTTTCTCTTTTCTCTTTTCTATTATTATTTTACTTCAATCCCCGTGTGAGGGAATGCGACTCCATGCGACTGGGCGGTAGTCGGTGTCGGTTGGCGTCAGCAGTTTATGTTTTATTCTTATTCTTCATTTCCTTGTGTACAGATTAATTTCTTTGCAGTCCGGCCTAGTGCGTGCATGTGAGGGGGAGCATCTGGGGGTTGTCATAACGATTAGACACATGGGGGTTGAGTGGAGTTGTGGAGATGCATGTTTTACGAATATTTGATCTTGGTCTTTATCTGGCAGCCTCGCCTGTTAATTGACCACATTTTTTTCTCCCTTCCCGCACCCACCCTTATGGCCATGTTTTACTCGTATGAAGCAGTGAGATTGAACCGCCAATATCTAGTGGCCATAAGACCTCAAATGATTGAACAGTGCGCTAGGTTAGTCTAAAGAAAGTTTCCTTCTCAGGAAGAGGGCGAAAAAAAAAACACAGCATAAGGTGATCTGTTCGGACCCTCTAAGAAAGTACAAATAGAGAGTAAAAAAATAAACAGATCTTACTGGGGGAGGTATCATAACTCGAACGACGCAGGGCACAGTTAATTCTACGAAATGCTATGCTTAACCATCCCATCCCGCCCCATCCCAGCGTTACAAAAAAGGACAATCATAGACACAAATATGGTGGAGAAAATAAATAGGGCGGGAACGGACCAAGTCATCCCACATCACTCACCCCGAATAAACCTCCTAGTATCCTCCCACCGTCCATTAATCGCTCTCCCCGCATCCACAACATTAAAATCATCCTGCTCACCACCACCACCTTCCTTAGGAACGTATTCCAACAACCGGTTCACAACCCTAACCTCTTCCTCAGTGAGCGCACCCTCGCCATCACCCCTCTCCAACCACCCCTCCAAAAACCCCCGATACATGCCCTCCCACTCCCTGCTCAGTACCCCGTCGCAGACAACGACCAAACTCCCTCTTCGCGAGATAACCCTCAACACATCCCGATGTACTATCCAATGTTAGCGTATCCCCCCAAAATCCCCTCTTTAGCATAGCAGAGCAAGAGGGAGGGAGGGAGGGAGGGAGGGAGGGAACAAACCGATACCCCCCAAGCATTCCTTCGTAATCCCATACCTCCTCTCGAACTCTGGCGCCCGTTCTTCTCGTAGTGCATCCACGTCACCTTCAACGTCCCCGCCAAAAAATTCGTCCGTGAGCACCGGTGTTGTCGGGAATGTGTGCCGGATCCAAGCGTTCTCGAGCGACAGCGATTCCAGCCGTAGGAGAAGCTTGTGCGTGCGCCTCTGCGCGAGGGTGTTCTTACGCGATTCGCTTAGGAGGGTTGTTAGTGTGTTTGTTAGCGAGTTTAACTTTTGGAGGAGGTGAGGGGTTGTTGGTGTTGTGGATGCGTCGGTCATTTTTTGTTGTCGATCTTTTTTTTTTGATTTTTGATGGTGGGGGAGGGGGGGAGGGAGGGGGGGGGCAACTTGAGTTCGGAGCTTCTGAGAGCTTTGGCGGGGTTTTTGGAGGTGGGCGGGAGGTGGGAGATGGGACCTAGCTAGTAAGGGAGGGTAACTTGACTGTGTGTGGGGAGGGTTTGGATTCGGTGTCTGCCTGTGATTGATGGAATTGATGAGAGGTGCTGGGGGGTATTTACAAAGTGCAAAAAGGGGGGAAGGAAAAAGGTAAGATATGCGAAAAAAAAAGGAAAAAAGAAAGAAAGCCCGTCACAGTCAACAGTAAAGTATTCATCCGAAAGAAAGAGGGAAAAGAGTGCTCTGCTGCCCAAGCAAAGAAAGCCATCATTTTTATCTCTAAAAAATGAGATCCTCATCCTCCTTGTCTCCCAAGATATCCGGAGCGCCCTCGCGTTCTTCGCGAGTCTTATCAGTTGCAGTAATCCCTGCTTCCGCCATCTTAGCACGATGTTCCTTGTCTGCCTCCTCATCATCACGATGCTTTTTCCCCTGCACTTTCTTGAGCCTGTAAAATTCCTCGCGGTCCAGTTCATCGAGTTCGCTGTTAATGTACTTGATCGTATTCTCCGTGCGGGGGATGATAACGTGCTCGATAGCGTTAACACGGCGGTTAACGACTTTGATAACGTCGTCGAGGATTACGAATGCCGTCTATTTTCCCCATCATAGCCATGCGGTTAGCCATACATCCATCCTTTTCCCCCTCATATTTAAGGCGAAAAAGGAAAACATACCTGCAAACTCGCCAATTCAACCAATGTCTCCACCGCCTTCCCATAAACCTCCCTGCACTGCTGCACCTGCTGCCCACCCCTGCCCAGCCCCGTGAGACCAAAATCAGAGTTCCCCTCCGCGATGTAGCTCTCGAATGCGGGCAGCAGTACACCGGACACGTTCTCCTGCTTGGTCCTCACGCGGAACCTAGCCGTCTTGACGCTCTCCTGCACTTGGTAATTGAGGTTAGAGCCGCCGCCCGTAGCGTACGTGACCTCCGCGAGGGAGAAGGCAGCGATCGACATCACGCGGCCCATCTTTCGCTTGGCTTCATCGATGCGGTGGGTTATCTCGCGGAAACGTTTGGTTAAAGCCTCGGATTTTCGCTTTAGCAGACTGTGGCCTTTGTTTGATTTTGTTTGGACACTCCTGTTAGATTTGGTTGTGCGCTTGTGGAAGGGGATGGGGGGTGGGGGATGGGCGATGAACCTGTTTCGGCGCCTTTGAGCTTGGATTTCATTAAGCCCAAAGACTGACGGGTTGCGAAGACTGCTTCGCGGTTCTAACGATTGGCTGGATTAGATATAATTTGCAGTGATGGGCGGGAAGGAGAACTCACACCGGCTCCCGACATGTTGACGACGTTCCTAACGGTAGTGGTTGCGGTGCGGTGGTGATAGGGATAGCTCTCGGTGGGGTTGCAGAGGAGGTGTGGAGGTTGGAAATGCAGCTTCGGGAGTCTCCATCGATATTGTCTCCCCGCTATCGGGTCTAGTGATGACTAGGGATGCTTAGTGACTTGGTTTACGCCAACAGGCGTAGTATGTGGAACAGCGTTCCACGAATCATGATTTGTGAAGGAAGGAAGCTCATTACAGCTCGCACTGAACTCTATCTAATGAAACTACGCTCCTACGTATAAATCCACGCCGATGGAAGAATACTGTAGCAAGGTTCTGGCGAGGTATGGTAGAAGGAGGCTTGAAGGGTTGGTATATAAATACCCTTTACGATTTTTCAATAGGTTCTCGTCCCTGAGCCAGAGGCTCCACGATTTAGAGCTGGTGCGGGAGTGGTTTGAAACCTCAATTTCTCTGAGAAGCCACTCATGGATGCATATAAGTGGTAAAGACAATGTTATAGGAAATGGTGTTGGCATTTTTACTGCAGTAACAACACCGCCCCCACACAGCACACTAGTGTCAGTGGAGACCTCAGAGAGAGCAGTGCGTTCCACCGAAAAATTAAACAGAGTATTTAGGAGCAATAATGCATTTCGGAAGCTATGGTCTTTCCCTTAACCTCCTATCCGGCCCGAATTACACCAAAGAATAATACGCAGCGAAATAATTTGGGTTGATCTGGCAAGTCTATAGTGCCGGTCACCAGTAACCTGGGTATTTTTCGTGAAAAGTGTTCCCAACTTTGAAGGTCTACTACTCCACCAAAATCTGACCTATATTGTTTTTAAGAGCGAAACTATATACTACTTGATGTACTATATTAGTGGTCGCTCTTAAACCTGTGAAAAGAGAACTGGTTGTGGAGTTATAATGGTTTGAAGTTGGAGAGTTTTGTATGGGGGATGAGCTGAATGTTACATACCAAAACCCCTCTTCCTACCACCGAAAAACAGGTCTCAAAGGAAGGGTAATCCTAATTTTCTCCAATATTCCCTCATATTTTCTGATTAATAAGCATTAAAATTGCCTAAAATGGTAAGTGTACCTGTTCCAGTTACCAAATTCGGCATCTTGGCATGATTATTCAGCACCCAAATGAATGTTACAGTACCCAGATTATCGATGACCGGCACCATATCAGAACTTAAGTTACAATGACCTCTCAAAAGTACTGTCCCACTTCCCAAAACCCCACCAAAAAGTGCCTAAACTTGAGTAATTTGCTAGCTCATTTCTATATAATAAAAATATCTTAAAGTGATACAGAAAATTTACATAAATTCCTGCTTACAAGAATTACTTTCTCCTATAATAAAAATCATAAACACCCCATATTTGCATAA
>Ga0307510_10005738_pt1 | contig 14792 bp, 21 predicted proteins | sample 12_EM_MG_FD_207224 | JGI IMG/M metagenome (GOLD analysis project Ga0307510, IMG submission 207224) | Populus trichocarpa ectomycorrhiza microbial communities from riparian zone in the Pacific Northwest, United States - 12_EM | ecosystem: Host-associated > Plants > Roots > Unclassified | place...
TGAAATTAAATAAAATTAATAAAATATTAATTAGTTGTTCATAAATTATGTTATAAGTATAAAAAAAACTAAAACCTAAATAAACTGACATTGAAAGGTCATCCTTCCAATGTGCCTGGTACTTGCGGGTGAATTGACCCCGCTATGAAGGCACAACACCTCTGCGATGTGAAATCGCGCTAGAAGAGGCAGCATTACAAGTTGGCGTAGGTGCCTCTTCTTGATTAGCATCTAAGGATAAGTCATCCTCGCTACTATAAGAACTAGCTGCAACCGTCTACTGATGACGTCCTGTTGATTTCATTCTACACATCTACACAAATTTATACGAAAAATTACATAATTAAATTCAATTATTTAAAAACAATTCGGTAGCACCTCCCCTATATTGGAGACTACCCATAATTTTCAAACCTGCAAATATTTACAATAACCACAAACCAATTGACTCCATTGAAAAATCTTATATACAACCTAACATCTATAGAAATTTAACATCTATATATTTTCAACTAACATCTATAAAAATACATAAATGACAAAATAATAAAAAACATAACAAGCAATAATAGAATAAAATTGAGATAAAATAATTAAATTTAATTCTTCATTTTCAATTACCATTTTCAAGGTAAATTCAACAATAACAATTAAAATTCAACAAAATTTTCAGATAATTATTACAATACAAACAATAAAATAATTAAATTTTCATTCTACACATTTACATAAATTTATACGAATAATTATATAATTAAATTCAATTATTTTAAAAAAATTTGCCAGCACCTCTCCTATATTAGAGACTACCCACAGTTTTCATACCTACAAATATTGATAATATCCACAAGCCAATTTAATTGACTCCATTGCAAAATCTTATATACAACCTAACATCTATAGAGATTTAATATCTATATATTTTCAACTAACATCTATACAAATTCATAAATAACAATTAAAATTAATCGAAATAATAAAAAACATAACAAGCAATAATATAATAAAATTAAGATAAAATAATTCAATTTAATTATATATTTCAATTAACATTTTTAAGGTAAATTCAACAATAACAATTCAAATTTAACAAAATTTTCATTTATTATGGCAATACAAATAATAAAATAAATTGAACAAATAAAAAGAAAAAACTAAAGACTTTAGGAATGAAAAATGTTTACCTGAATAGTGTGTTGATTTCAAGATTTTATCTACGAATAATACACAAAACAAAAAACAAAACAAAAATAATCATAACAACCATTACTATGATAAAGATAAAGAAAGGAGAATACATATCTTTTAATATGTTGAAAACTATAATCAAAACAATTAAAATCCGCACCAATTCTTGCAAAAACAAAACACAAACAGAGAGGAAAAGAGAAGATTAATTGAGAAACAGAGAAAAAAATGAACCACGGAAGGGGGGGGGTGGGTTTTATACTACAATTGTACCGACGGACATTTGAATAATATTTTCATGGCAGTGGCATTAAATTTCCGTCGGTAAATTCCATCGGTATATTTTGAATTTGCAGTGTCCGTCGGTGATTCCGTAGGTATCCGCATCAACAAACCTAACACTCTGACAGTCGCACGCACCTCTATGATGATATACAGACGGCCTGTCTGTTGGAAACAACGTTGATGATTGTGGCATGGGTAGTAAATATTTTGCAATTCTCGGTATGGTCGTCGATGATTGTGGCGAATGTAGTAAATATTTTGCAACTCTTGGTAAATTACTGGCGGACGGTTTCTGTTAGTATGTACGTCAGTATTTGTGTCATACTTTTACATATTTTGTTTGTATTGCCTATTTATCCTCCTGCTCATACACTTAAATTGCAAACTTACTGAACAACACAATAACAACAGCAAACAATTATAAAATAAATATTTCATATTCCAAAATATCATCCATAATATTACATTACAAAAAAAGGCTTTACACTTTCATGTTCTGATCATATTTAGTCAGAATTTTCATCTTCGTCGTCAATTGAATTGTTATCAGCTCCATCGCACTCTTTAATGTGCTTATCATCATCTTCATTGACATTTGCTAGTCCACTAGAGCTCAAAACAACATTCAACTCCTCTGCGTCAACATCAACAAGACTATCATTGAAAACATGAAAATTCAAATTTTCTTCTAAGTCAATCGAAAGAGCAACTCGATATGGTTCAACCAACTCACTAACTTGAAAGACTTCATCTATCACACTTATGTCTTCGTTCTCATCCTGAACAACCTCGACACGACCCTTGGGTTTTGTTTCTAAAAAGGATAACCAATCAACTCTTGATCGGTCCTTTCTAAAAGAAGAGGTGTATGTGTAATAAACTTGATGTGTAACAGTCCGATTGTACGACTTGATCAATGTTAAAAGATCCCAACATATCCTTTTAATTTGAGGGTAATTTTTTTTTTGATTTACTAAAAATTCAGCAGAGTTTCGTTTGCATTTAGGACATCCCAAGTTATCGACTACTATCAATTTACTCAATCAACCCATCATCACAAGGTCCCATAATTCTGGACCTTATATCAAACATCATAATTCAACGCCTCATACAATCCACACAATATATATATCCTACGAGTAAGTTCAATATGAACATGGTCCACATATCATATCATAAAATTTAAAAGAAAAGGAAAACTAACATGCAAAGAAAGCATTTACAACATAATAAGTGTTCTTAAACATTTCAAAAGGGTTAATTACAAGATAACTAAAATACTACATGCTAAACTGAACTTTTATACATATATCAAGGTTTACACAACTATACTACATAAACACGTTAATTCCCTTTTGTTTAAGTTAAATATTTACATGAGCTTGACAAAGTAGAGTCCTAAACTAATGATCTCCTGAATATTTGATGGACCTGTTACATAAATAAACATACCATTATGTTGATAAAGAATATATATATATATGCTTATGTAATGTATACGAATGAAGTACTAATTTTCTATCGGATCCATAAGAATTATAACAGAGAGCTTATATTTTGCTTGTAAATCTTTTAAACCCAATTAACACTCATTTACATATTCTTAATTTGAATACTCTTATTTACTTGCATGAACTGGGTGACCTTGCAAAGTCTAATCTTGAAATTCATTTCTCGGCAATCCTATCACGGATGCCATTAGCCGAAGCTAATCTTGTAATTCATCTCCCGGCAATCCTATCATGGATGCTATTAGCCAAAGCTAATCTTGTAAATCATCTCCCGGCATTCCTATCACGGATCCCATTAGTCAAAGCTAATCTTGTAATTCGTTTCCCGACATTCCTATCAAGGATGCCATTAACCGAAGCTAATCTTGTAAATCATCTCCCGACAATCCTATCACAGATGCCATTAGCCCCTATCACGGATGCCATTAGCCAAAGCTAACCTTGTATATCATCTCCCGACATTCCTATCACGGATGCCATTAGCTGAAGCTAATCTTGCAATTTGTTTCCCTGCATTCTTATCACGAATGCCATTAGCCAAAGCTAATCTTGTAAATACGCTAGACTTTATGTACATTGAACACAATATTTATTATAATTGCATTCACTAGAAGAATTTTAAATTGTATAAGTGAAAATAGGAGGGAAAATCACACACCTGCTTTGCCTGTCTCGCGACCTCCCCTAACAGAAGATCCAATCCTGGTTGCTCCTCCTGAATCACAAGGAAGTTTTCGGTTATGATTCCTTCAAGCCGATATTATAGAGAATCCATATTCATTCATTACCCATATGTTACTTTCTATGCATGTTCATTTCCTCATAATAACATACATACATATATCATGTATATTTTCAGAGTTAGTATCTCAATGTGCAAGTGTTCGTATGACTCAATTCTTTTGTATTCTTATATATAGTATTCACGTGAAAATCTACTGTTACTGTCTAACTTTGAATTGTTACTGTCAAATTTCCAATTGTTACTATCTAACCGTTACTGTCTAGACATTGAACTATTATTGTCCAACCGTTACTGTCTAGATATTGAACTGTTACTGTCTAGACATTGAACTGTTACTATCTGAACACTCATCAGATTTTTAACTATATCTAAAGTTCTAAAACTCTATTTTAAGTGAGATTGATCTCGTTAGAAAGCTAAGACATGAGGCTACAAGTTCTCTGAAGGAAGGAGAACCCAGTTCTGCCTTCAAGATAGTCAAAATTGCTCATCAACTAATCAGTCCTACTGCCTTACATAATCATTTACGACTCAATCTCGGTTGGTAACCCATAACTAGAGTTCTACATCTTCAAATTGAGCAAGACTAGTTTTCTTGGTTAGCTAACATTCAAATCTACAATTTCTATGAAGAAACCCGATCCTAATTCCCTCATCCTCCTACCTGAAATCTCACCGAAAGTTAGGAGATGAGTCTGTCCAGATTCGTCACCCCCTTCCCTTCACATAATACTTTTATAAACTACATACCACACATGAATTAACTTAATTTTAACAGCAAATACTTTTTCCCCAATTCATGTCTAAGAACCCTAACTTATAATTCAATATCAAGGCATCAATTCATTATCGAATTTAAAATGAATTTTTAAGATCATGTTTAGAACACCTTACCCGGTACGAATTAAGATTTTGATCTTCAACAAGTTGAAGATCTTCAACTCCTTCCTTTCTTTTCTTCTTGTTCAACTTTTTTGTTAATCCCTTGCACACAAGTGTTTATCCCATCTATATACCCTTAATCTTGAATGGGTTCTTGAAATTTTAGTGTTCCTCTCTTGATTTTGTAAGAATGGGTACAAAACTCCCTATTTTCTTTCCTTATGGTTCCTGCAGATTTTTTTTTTGGTGAGGAGAGGGTATTTGTACTCTATAATTTTCCTTATTTGCATTTAGGCCCCCCTTTTCTTTTAAGTGTATTATTTTCTTCAATTAAATCCAACCCTCAACAATATGGGGTTTATTATAATGTCTCGAATTATTTCACCCGGAAATTTATATTAAAAAATTTCTGAATTCCTGTTTTTATTTAACCATATATATGAATTTCTTCACTTTTATTTATTTATTTATTTATTTATTTTCCCGAGTTTTACATTCTCCCCTTCTAATAGAAATTTCACCCTCGAAATTTAAGTGTTGTACCTAAGTTTATAAACAAGTCAGGGAATTTTTGTCTCATTTCTGATTCTCTCTCCCATGTTTCTTTCTTGATTTGTGAGCTTCGCCATAAGACTCTGATGATGGGAACTTTCTTATTACGAAGTTCTTTCTCGCCCCAATCAAGTATCTTTATCGGTCTTACCTCAAGTGTTAAGTCTTCTTTTACCTCCACTGGCACTTGAGGTAACACTCTCGAAGGGTCTACATGAGCTTTTCGCAACAAAGAAACATGAAATACATTGTGAACCTTGGCCAACTGTGAGGGCAAGTTTATTTCATATGCTACAGGTCCGATACGTTTTCGGATTTCAAATGGTCCGATGAACCTTGGAGCTAGCTTCCCCTTCATGTCGAATCTCAGCATATGCTTCCATAGAGCTACCTTCAGAAATACTTTATCTCTAAGACAAAATTCAAGTGGTCTTCTTCGAATATCTGCATACTTCTTCTGTCTATCCTGAGCCACCTTCATTCGATCCTTAATAATCCTCACTTTTTCAGTAGTGATTTGTACTAATTCTGCCCCATACAACTTTTTGTCCCGAACTTCTTCCCAACACAAGGGTGTCCTACACTTTCTGCCATAAAGAGTTTCAAATAGGGCCATTCCAATTATTGTCTGATAACTATTGTTATACGTGAATTCTACTAGTGACAGGTGCTCCTCCTAGTTTCCATCAAATTTCAAAGCACATGCCCTTAGTAAATCCTCTAAGATCTAAATAACTCTCTCAAATTGGCCATCAGTCTACGGATAAAAGGTAGTACTGATACTCAAATTTGTTCCCTAGGCACGTTGTATGCTCGGCTAAAGACATGAAGTAAATCTTGGATCTCGATCTGAAACAATTGATGTTGGGACTCCATGAAGCCTTACAACTTCGTTCACATAAATCTTAGCCAACTTGTCAACTGGATCTGTCATCTTTACTGGTAGGAAAAAGGCAGACTTAGTTAGTCGATCCACAATGACCCAGATTGCATCATTTCCCCTCTTTCCTTTAGGTAGTCCCGACGCAAAGTCCATTGTGATCATCTCCCACTTCCACTCAGGGATTGGTAATGGTTGTAACAGCCCTGCCGATTTTCAGTGTTCTACTTTTACTTGTTGGCAAATACTACATTTTTCCACATAGTCAGCCACTTCTTTTCTCATATTTGGCCACCAGTAGTACTGTTTCAAATCCTGATACATCTTATACTACCTGGATGTACAGTGAACTTAGACTCGTGAGCCTCTCGTAGTAACTTTTGTTTAAGGGCTTTGTTGTCAGGCACATACATACGTCGCCCCAACATCACTATTCCATTATCACCCATTCGAAAAAGAGTTTCACCCCCCGATTCCAGTTTGATTCTTACTTTTAACACTTCATCATCAAGCTGTTGTGCCTCTAATATCTGCTCTCGATATCCTGACTTCACCCTTAGTTGAGCTATTAAGGATCCTTCCGGACTCACATTTAATACTGCCCCCAATCTCTTTAGCTCAATCATGGTTTCCTCATTCCAAGTCGTTGGTCCACCCCTAATCGCCTTGTATTTACGGCTGAGAGCATCCGCGACTACATTTGCTTTTCCTTGATGATAATCAATAATACAGTCTTAGTCTTTAATTAATTCTACCCATCTCTGTTGTTGCATATTCAACTCTTTCTGCGACATCAGATATTTAAGGCTTTTATGATCCGTGAAAATTTGAACCCGGGATCCGTATAAGTAGTGACTTCATACTCGTAAAGAAAAACTACTGCTGCCAATTCTAAGTCATGAACTGGGTAGTTGACTTCATGAGTCTTCAGTTGTCTCGATGCATGGGCAACTACTTTTCCATGCTGCATTAGGACACAACCCAATCTTTTTCTTGAGGCATCATTGTAGACTACAAAGCCTTTTGTTCCGGATGGAAGGATTAGTATGGGGGCAGTAGTAAGCTTTCTCTTCAATTCTTGAAAGCTCTTATCGCACTCCTTTGACCACTCTCATCTTATGTTCTTCCTGGTGAGTCGTGTCAATGGAGTTGCTATCGTTGAAAACCCTTCGATAAACCTTCTATAATACCCTGCCAATCCAAGAAAACTACGAATTTCAGTTACCGTAGTAGGCCTTTCCCATCTCAAAACCGCTTCGACCTTCCGAGGGTCCAAAAAAATGCCTTTTGAAGACACTACATGCCCCAAAAAGGTAACTTCTTTTAACCAGAAGTCATATTTATCCAACTTGGCATACAACTGGCGGCTCCTCAGAGTCTGTAGTGTCTGTCTCAGGTGCTGTTCATGCTCCTCATAGGATTTGGAGTAAACCAAGATGTCATCGATGAATACGACAACAAATTTATCAAGGTATGGTTGGAATACTTGGTTCATTAAATCCATAAAAGTGCTGGAGCATTAGTTAATTCAAAGGGTAGCACCAAGAACTCGAAGTGTTCGTAGCAAGTTCTGAAGGCAGTTTTTGGCACATCTTGCCCTTTGATTTGTATTTGGTAGTATCATGATCTTAAATCAATCTTTGAGAATACTTTAGCACCTTTCAACTGATCGAACAAATCATCTATCCATGGAAGTAGATATCTGTTCTTTACCGTCACTTTATTCAGCTGACGGTAATCTATGCAAAGTCTCAATGTTCCATCTTTCTTCTTCACAAATAATACGGGTGCCCCCCAAGGTGAGTTGCTTGGTCGTATGAACCCTTGTCTAAAAGCTCCTGCAATTGAATTTTCAACTTATCCAATTCTTTTAGGGCCATTCTATACGGTGGTTGGGCTATAGGAGACACCTCAGGCAATATATCGATGGTGACTTCAGCTTCTCTTTCTGGGGGTAGTCCTGGCAATTCTTCCGGAAATACGTCCGGAAATTCCCTCATAATTGGAATGTCAGACAATCCTATTTTACCCTTTTTTGAATTTATCACATAGGCAAGGTATGCTGTACAACCTTTCTTTAGTAGTTTTCCCGCAACCATACTCGAGATTATATTTGTAAAGTTGGAAATTCTCTCCCCCTTAAAGACCATTGTTTCACCCTTAGCCCCTTAGAAGGTTACTGTTTTTGTAAAGCAGTCTAGACGAGCCTTATTTTTGCCCAACCAATTCATACCTAGAATTATATCAAAATCACTTAATTCTAAGGGTATTAAATCTACTTCTAGTTCACACCCATTAATGTTAATTCCCACCCCTTCAAATACAACATTTGTTTTCATAGTTTCACCCAAAGGTGTCCTAATAATAAATCCTTTTTCTACCCTTTTTGTTTCCTTACTCAATTTGGTTACATTTTTATTTGCTATAAAGGAATGAGTGGCACCAGAATCAAACAAAACATGCATTTGATAGTCTTTCATTTGCAGCATACCTACTACCACATCTGATGCTGCTCTGACATCCTCCTGGGTCATATGAAAAACCCTTCCTTGATCCCTTTTATTTTGCACTCTGGGTCGTCCCCTATTTGAGTTAACTCCTAACTGAGTCGACCTTCCCGGTCTATTTACTGTGATGGACTGCTGATGACTTTGACTTTGTTGCCTATGTCTCTGAGACTGTTCAGTGTTTAACTGGGGGCATTCCCTTTTAAAGTGACCCTTCTCACCACAGTGATGACATCCTCTTCCCAAGTACTGGCAAGTTCTCCAATTATGACCTTCTCCTCGACATATGTAGCATCATCCAGGAGAAACCAAGCAACTCCTGGGGTGTCTTTGTTCTCACTAAGCACATCGAGGGTAAACAATTTCCTTTTGTTCATTAGCCCCCCTCGCAGATATAGACCTGGAGCGGGTCTGACCTCTTCCCGACTTCCCACCGATATCCTGTCAGGAGCTAGTTGATGTCCCCCCTTTCTTTTTGAATTGAAGGAACTGTTCGCCTCTACCTTTCTTTGGAAGCGGTGGCCTGCCTAAAAATTTCATATCCTTTTGTTTTCCTACACCCCCGTGACCATGTTGGCCTTCTTCCATACAAGCCTCTAAGGCCTGTGCTGCTTAAATCAGTTCCCTTACTGTCTTGAATTGTAAAGCAATCAACCCCTGCTTCAATTCTTGTCTGAAGCCATCCCTTAACATAATGTGGTGCGAATAGTGAGAGGTCATGAAATCGTCTCTCGTACTCGAGTACTGACATTCCCTCCTGTCTCAAGGCTAGGAATTCCTATTCCTTCATCTTCCGATGATATTTGGAGTAATATTGATTCTTAAACTCTGTCTTCAAATCATCCCAGGATAGGGTTTCTGTAGCCCTCCTTAACTAAACTGTCTCCCACCAAGTCATAGCTCTGTCTGATAGTAATTGTGTAGCACAATCTACCCGCAGATCATGTGGTATCTTAATTTGAATCATTGTTTTCTCCACCTTTCTAATCCATCTTCCCGCCATTTCAGCATCCTGTTCACCTCAGTAGGGTTCACAACCCATTTCTCTCATACTTTTCACCAAACAAACTAGATATACTACATCATTAGTAGCTGTAGTTGCTTCTGAAACGGTTGGTATGATGGGTGCGGGTGGGGGTGCTAGCATAGGAGTGGCAACATTAGCCATACCTTCTATTACTGCTTTGACTAGCTGAGTTAGGAGCATCGGATCAACATAGGAAAAAGATGGCCCTGCAGGTGTAGTTTGAGGGGGCTCCTCTACTCGTTCCCGTGGGGCTGACATGGTCGGCCGAACATCCCCAGTTTGTCTTGGTGCCAGTCTAATTTGAGGCCCCGTCGATTCTTCATGCCCTTCTTGAGTCGATACTACCGGTGCAGGTGAAGTAGTATCTTCCAAAGGGCTCTCTTCTTGCCCCTCGGAAAAGTCTATATCTCTATTCCCTCTCCTTGCAGAGGTTAGATCTGTTCTAATCTCTTGACGGGTACGTACCATCCTGCAATAATTAATGAACATCAACAACCTCTTTTGAATTCTTCTCATAACCCATACTAGGGCTCTGATACCAACTGTAACAGTCCGACTGGATCAATGTTAAAAGATCCCAACATATCCTCTTAATTTGAGGGTAATTTTTTTTTAATTTACCAAAACTTTAGCAGAGTTTCGTTTGCATTTAGGACATCCCAAGTTATCGACTACTATCAATTTACTCAATCAACCCATCATCACAAGGTCCCATAATTCCAGATCTTATATCAAACATCATAATTCAACGCCTCATACAATCCACACAATATATATATCCTACGAGAAAGTTCCATATGAACATGGTCCACATATCACATCATAAAATTTAAAAGAAAAGGAAAACTAACATGCAAAGAAAGCATTTACAACATAATAAGTGTTCTTAAACATTTCAAAAGGGTTAATTACAAGATAACTAAAGTACTACATGCTAAGCTGAACTTTTATAAATACATTAAGGTTTACACAACTATACTACATAAACGCGTTAATTCCCTTATGTTTAAGTTAAATATTTACATAAGCTTGACAAAGTAGAGTCCTAAACTAATGATCTCCCTGGATATTTGATGGACCTATTAAATAAATAAACATATCATTATGTTGATAAAGAATATATATATATATATATATATATATATATATATATATGCTCATGTAATGTATACGAATGAAGTATTAATTTTCTATCGGATCCATAAGAATTCTAACAGAGAACTTATATTTTGCTTGTAAATTTTTTAAACCCAATTAACACTCATTTGCATATTCTTAATTTGAATACTCTTATTTACTTGCATGAACTGGGTGACCTTGCAAAGTCTAATCTTGAAATTTATTTCTCGGCAATCCTATCACGGATGCCATTAGCTGAAGCTAATCTTGTAAATCATCTCCCGACATTCCTATCATGGATTCCATTAGCCGAAGCTAATCTTGCAATTCATTTCCCGGCGATTCTATCACGGATGCCATTGAAAGCTAATTGCATTCACCAGAAGAATTTTAAATTGTATCAAATAGGAGGGAAAATCATGCACCTGCTTCGCCTGTCTCGCGACCTCCCCTAACAGGAGATCCAATCCTGGTTGCTCCTCCTGAATCATGAGGAAGTTTTCGGTTATGATTCCTTCAAGCTGATATTATAGAGAATCCATAATCATCCATTACTCATATGTTACATTCAATGCATGTTCATTTCCTCATAATAACATACATACATATATCATGTATATTTTCAGAGTTAGTATCTCAATGTGCAAGTGTTCGTATGACTCAATTCTTTTATATTCTTATATATAATATTCACATGAAAGTCTAGCTTTTGAGTTGATTTCGACTAGACCATATTGAGGATATACTCTGATTCCTCTGTCAATGGTGTCATACCAATAGCATTTGAACAAAAACACTCTATTCTACTCGCTATTATATTGTAATTTGACGACCTCTTTTAATTTTTCATAGTAGTCAACTTCAAACTCACTACAAGTCGATCCTTTAATACAAACACCGTTGTTGTATGTCTTTCTTTCATGCTCGTATTCTTCAGTATGAAACACATATCCATTGACAAAATACCCGTTATAGCACTTGACTTTTCTTTCAGGGCCCAGTCTTAGTAAAAACAATGAAATGGCAGCACTACCTCCCACTTGATACACCTTGTATATCAAATACAATAGTAATCAATAAATGGACATTCTGTAATATTGACGTACAGTTACCTTGCAAGAGATAATGAGTTTGTAATAGAACTTACATGTGTTCTAAACCACGTGGCAAATTGTTCATCTTGTAATTGAAAGATTTGGGATTCGATCACCTGTGAGTTATTGGACAGTAAATATCATCGATGTTGCCTACAAGGTTGTTCCAAATTATATGAGTTTATGATATCACAATATATAAGTAGTACACTTTTGACAAAGTTTAAGTAGTACATCTACTTACTTAATAAAAGGTCTCAGCTCATCACAGTTAAATAGAACATAATTGTGTTTTTCTGAACTCTATTTCAGACAAATATCTTCCCCTTAAGGAATTTTTAGGTGTGGGTCATCCAGGATTGAAGAATATTGACAAGTTCCCACTTGAAGGCACTTCACCACTATCATCATGTCGTGGAACACGGTTGATTCTCGTTCTCAAATGAGGTTCGAAATAGTACGAGATAAATGTTGAGATCTTATCAACAATATAGGCCTCACATATTGAAGCCTCAACATGCGGCTTGTTCTTAACCTTTTTCTTAAGATTGAACAAGTACCTGCATATATAGAATTAAACAAAAATTATCAAATAAAAAAAACAATGAAAAACTTTTAATTATGAATTACATTGCAATTGTAATATCTAACCTATCGAATGGATACATTCATCTATACTGGACCGGTCCTCCAACTTTTATCTCATACGGTAAATGTACAGGTAGATGCTCTATTGAGTCAAAAAATAATAGAGGGAATATCATCTCAAGTTTGCATATTGTCTCGACGATATTCATTTCAAGCCTTTCAACGTGATCAACATTCAACTTGCTGGAGCATATATCTCTAAAGAAATGAGTGATCTCTGTGAGTGCATCCCATATCCCATTTGGCAACAAATCACGAATAGCTAATGGAATGAGTGTTTGCATAAACACGTGTCAGTCATGACTCTTCATTCCATACAATCTGCATTCCTCCATATTAACCAGCCTTGATATGTTCGAGGCATGTCCACCGGGAAAATGCAGACTCTTAAGCCATTTGTAGACTAATAGTTGTTCATTTTTCTCTAACATAAAGCTTGCTCTAGGTTTTGTGACCCGTGACTCATGAAAAACCAACTCCATATTTTTTCGATTACAGAACAATGCTAAATCCAATCTAGCCTTGATGTTGTTCTTTGTTTTCCCCTTCACATCCATGACGGTGTTGAAAATGTTCTCAAACATGTTCTTTTCTATGTGTATGACGTCAAGGTTATGGCGGAGGAGATTGGTCTTTCAATAAGGAAGCTCCCAAAAAATACTTCGCTTTACCCAATTATAGGTCAAACCAAAACCAGGAAACTTCTGCTTACCTGATTGGAAACCAGACACAATGTCATCGTACTCTGATACAACATCATGCAATTCATCACCAGAAAGACACGGGGGTGCAACATCCTTTTCAACTCTGCTAATAAAAAATCCTTTCTATTCTTTCTGTACATGTGATTCGGTGGCAAGAAACGACGGTGACAGTACGTACAAAAAAGAAGCTTTACCTCTGTTTGTTAGCGTGAAAGCCTTGTTGTTTTCCATGCAATATGGACAAGCTAGTTTTCCATGCATGCTCCAACCAGAAACCATTCCATAAGTTGGGAAATCATTGATAGTCCACATCAAAGCCGCCCTTATAACAAAGTTATGTTTCCTCGATATATCATAAGTCAAAGCTCCGGAGGACCACAACTGCGGCAACTCATCAATCAACTGTCGAAGACAAACATCTATATTTCGGTCTGGACTCCTCGGACCTGGTATGACAATAGATAAAAACATGAACTCCAACCTCATACACATCCCCGATGGCAAGTTATAAACCGTTAGTATAACCGGCGAACAAGAATAAGGAGCAGCAAATGACCCGAATGGGTTGAATCTGTTTGTACACAACCCAAGACGCACATTCCTTGATTTAGCTAAAAATTAAGGATGCACATTGTCAAAGTGTTTCCATGCTTCCCCATCAAAAAGATGCATCATCACTCCATCAACCGTATTATGTGATTGGTGCCATATCATGTGCTCAACAGTTCTTGGTGACATGAATAACCTCTGCAATCTAGGTGTGATTGGGAAGTATCCAAGTTTCTTATATGCCATGAGATTCTTTCCCATGTCAGTTCTGGGTTTGTAACGGGAATGCCCACATGTCATGCACTTGGTCAGCTCAGTATTTTCAAGGTAGTAAATCATGCAGAAGTTAGGGCACAAGTCAATTTTCTGGTATCCTAAACTGAGGGGTTTCATCACGGACTTAGCAGCATTGAAGTTCTCTTTAAGCTTGTTCCCTTTAGGTAAAATACTTCTCGCTCATTTCATAATTTTGTTGTAACTGGCCTCACTCAACCCGTGATCTGACTTGATGGTGAACACTTGTGCTACGGCTGATAATTTATTGTGGTTCGTGCACCCATCCCATAATGGTTTGTCAAAATCTTTCAATAGATTAAAAACCCTTGCTGCATCTGCATTAGGTTCTTCTATGATTGGACAATATTGACATTACCTTGATTCATTCTCATTGCATCCATAACCATATTCCTGTAAGGATTACTGTTGTCATTTACAACTTTATGCACGTTGCTAGCACTAGAAGTTGACCCAACCACCCTTTTTACCATGCTCTTATTAGGAATAAATAGTTCTTTGTGTGTATACCAACACAGGTAATCCTCTATGAACCCTTTGATTAGAAGATGCATCGTTATAACATCTGGATGCAGAAACTTTTTATTTTTACAATTTCTGTATGGACACCTAATACCGCCATCAGTAAAATTCCTCGGAATAGATGTTGCGAAATTAATAAAACCCTGAACCCCATTACAATAATCCATCCTCCGCAATCCTTGGGGTGAGTCTCGATACATCCATGAACGATCATCCATGACTTATATCGAACCTCTATAAAATTATGATGACAACATGTATTAATTAACTATGTTACTTAAATAA
>Ga0307510_10005739_pt1 | contig 14792 bp, 18 predicted proteins | sample 12_EM_MG_FD_207224 | JGI IMG/M metagenome (GOLD analysis project Ga0307510, IMG submission 207224) | Populus trichocarpa ectomycorrhiza microbial communities from riparian zone in the Pacific Northwest, United States - 12_EM | ecosystem: Host-associated > Plants > Roots > Unclassified | place...
GGGTTTGCGGGTTCACTTTTGTGTATCCGCAGTGTTTCTATTCATTAAGGGGTCCAAGCAAATACACGACTCGACATGCTTTTTCCGCACCTCCCCTCAAACGTGAGTTTCAACATATAAAGTCCACGTCGACACGTACCACGATCCCAGTCGCCAGCAGCCAAATATCCCATGTCCACCTCCGGTCAATTCCTCACCGTTCCCTCATCGACCCATCGGTCTTCGCAGCCCCACCGCGGGAATAGTGCCCGCGCAGCCGTGCAGTCACCACGAAAGCAACAAGGGTCAGTGGCATCTTCCTCGAAAGTGAGGCTCGAAGATACCCCTTTAGGCATGCCCGTCTCAGCTCCAGGCTCCTCCCCGCCGCCACCACTCCCACCACCCCCATCATCGCCATCATCATCAACGACAACAACAACAACGACCAGAGCGGCGGACAGCGACACAACCACAACGACCACCAGCACATCTACGTCCTCTTCCCCTCAATCGTCCTCGCCGAGCCGAAGACGACACACGCTGCCCACGCTCCCAGCAACATCCAACATCATTCCTCCACCGTCGAACCCGACCGGTGCCGCTGCCGGCAGCGCTCGACCACCTCAATCGCCTCAACTCTCCCCGCGCAGCCTATTCCGCGCGATGCCCTTCCTCCTCCGGCTGCGCTCGCCGCCGTCGGACCTCTTGAGCCTGACGTGCACCTCGGGCGGACCTCGCACGCACTCGGTCCTCAACAAGTGCCAGATCGACAAGGCGTCCCAGGCGCTGACCTATAACAGGGCGCTCGTGTGCGCGGACGCGGTCAACGCCGAGGTCCTGCTTCGCCTCGCGCGAAACGAACTGCTCGAACGCGCTCAACAGGCAAACCGTCAGGTCACGGCCCTCGTGGACGAGGAGTGCGTCTCTTTTTCACTTTTGGGTGTAGAACACGAAAGATTGATGATAAATTTCCGGTCGTCTAGATGGCGATATACCATTCGGCAAACCAAGAGCGGTGATTATAACGTCCAGGTACGTAGCCCACTGCCCAGCGCCTCAGACTCGGGCTTTTTAATCAGATGGCTGGCTAACATTGATTTGTTCGATAAGGTGTTCTACTCGGCGTGTCCCGCCCGTTGCGAGGGCCAGAATTTGAACGTGGCAGCGGATCCTCGGAAGCCCGTCGCCCTGAGCCAAGTTACGAACATTCCTGGTCTCATGCGCGTCGTCGACACTGAATGAGTTTCTTAATATTCTTAATCCTCTCGAGTATCTTTCTTGCATCGTTCTTGCTTTGGCCGTCGGCTACATACCACCGTGGCCTGGTCGTTACTGTATTCATTAGTCACTTAGTTTAGTGCATGTGCCTGTACGTTTGCATCACCCATGAATATGTCCATACGGACCATACCATTGATTGTACAACACAACTCTGCCGCTGACCACAGCTCTGCCCTATAATCGATAACCGCTACAAGTACACGAACAATCCCGGACACCTCAAGCTGCAAAGCCTTTCTTTATACGTCCTCGATGGTGCTCTATCGTTTAGTATTCTGGTTGGTATGTGCCATGACCAAATCCACCATAATTTCCCGCTCCATAGGTCGACTCATTTTGGGAATCTGGGAAGTGAGGTCCACCTGCGCCTGGCAATTGGAAGCCAGGAGTAGCACCGGGGAAGCTCGGAGGCGGTTGGTTATACGCAGGGTTGTTGCTGCCATCATCGGGTATCCCCTCATATCCAGCTACCTGTTGGCCCGGATACGATGACTGTCCGGGATACGATGACCCCGGATAAGACGGTTCTGAAGAGCCTGGCGGAAGGCCACCTGGGTACTGGGGAGCTAATCCGGGGTCTGTGTAGCTCGAACCTGCAAACGAGTAAGGTGACGCTTCCGGCCCACCTCCAAAATTGGACGGAGTGGGAGCTTGGTATCCGTACGTGGACTCGTAATGAGAATCTGGGTACTGAGGCGGACGCGTATGCCCATGTGGCAGAGGCGGAGCCGGTGCGCTGGAATACGGACTGTAAGGCTGTGATGGCCCTCCAGGTGACATTGGCCCACTGAGAGGGACGGTTCCGGCCCCTGGCATAGGGTCCATCGACGCCCCTGATGCACTGGGTTCGATTCCACCACGTCGGGAGCCTGATCCCCCACCAAACTGATTGTACAATCCCGTTGCCTGAGATACTCCCGGAATACCTTGCAAGTAGTTGGATATATTCCCTTGCATCTGTGTCCCAGCATTGGCGCTAAAGCTTCCCTGACTCGGGGGAGCTGTTGTACCACTGCCACCGGAGCGTACGTTTTGATGATCGCGAACCGCTTGTTTTGATAACTGCGCAAGGATTTTGCCTTGGTCGTAGCCGAGAGACTGTAACCACGTATTTAATCCGCCCAGCATTTCGCGCTGAATTTGCGAGGAATGGTTCTGAAAGTCAGGATGGAATCTACAATAGCTTAGTATCACATTCGCGAAAAAAGTATCGGGTACAAACAGGCACTGTAATATCTCATCCGTCGTAGACCGCACGTTTACAGAATTGTCATCCCATGCCTTGGTGACCAGCGTCACAGTGTGTCTCTAAAAAAAAGTAGAGTGAAGAGAGGTGGGTGCGTGTAGAGGTAAGGGACGTACCACAATGATTTTGGCGATATTTCCCGCAGGATCATTGAGTATCAAATTCTAGACGACATGCCATCGATACGGGCACCCTCTCGATTAAATGACGTGAACGCACGAAATGGTCCTTGCTCAAGAATGAATGGGTTGGATCCGACTACCGACTACGGATTATACATTGTTCATTAGCGCCAGCGGGTTTGACTCACCGCCTGTGGATTATTGAACACCTACAAGAGGTGAATACGTCGTTAAAGTTCACTACCTACGGATGGGGAACTTGAAAGTGACCAACCTCATACTGATCCTGGTTATTGACCACTTCGCTAGAAGCCGCCATCAATTGTGTGCTCGCAGTTGATAAAATGGGCTTCAGGTAGGGCTATATGGGATGATAAGACCGGAACGAAGAAGGAGAGGCTTGTCACTAACTTCGAGCGTAGAAAAAACGAAAACTTGGATCTGGTAAGACAGCTGGGATGATAGCAACTTTCCTCTTTTGCTCACCTGAGATAGAATCCGTGAGTTTCCCAATTAAAGATCCCAATCCAGGAATCTTTTCTAAAAAACCAAGCGTTGTGTTCAAATTTGGCACGCTCTTATTAACGCTTGACTTACCGATAGTCTTCTCAATCTTCTTGGACACTTGTACAGCAGTCAGAAAGCGTGCGCACTGACAAGGTGCTACCGTACCTGAATCCTTGAAAACCAACACCTGCCAAAGCACGGAATGTAATTCCTGAGGACTCATTTCTCCCGGAGGCTTGCCACCGTAAGCAGGTGCATCACGGATCCGCTCTATTCCCTCCATATCGCGGCTTATTTCCGATCCTTCCCCGCCGGGTAATTTGAATAGCAGATCCCGAATAGTGTCTGCTTGTGACGGTCCTCCTGACATCGAGCGCGAGCGTGCGGAATCCATTGCTTTATTGAGGTCGGAAACGGATGCCTCGCTCTGTAGGTTCGTCAGAAAACTTACCACGAGACACCTAACATGAAGCCTTACAAGATGGTCACTAGCCTCTGCACTTTGTATGAGAAAGGGAATGGGTCAGCTTATATTGAAGACTGACCGCCAAGCAAACTATGCATAAAATCACTAGACCCGAACGTTCCAGTGACCAGAGGGGCGACCCATCTACCGTTGGGAGCTTGTATGCGCACATTATCGCCGACATGCACGAAAACATTGGAGTGACCCATAGAAACAAGAGCGAGCTCGCAGAAATTCGAATGCGCCGTGAAGTCCTCAAGGGTGTGTAACTGGACAAGATGCATTCGTGAGCCTGCGAGAGACACATCAGGAAGTCGGGGTAGTGGGACTGACGGCTTGCCCAAGGAGACGATAGGCCTCGTATTCATCCTGTTTCCTCCCTTGAGCACGGTGTTGCCGACCAAGGTGGATGCAACGTTCAAGAGTACGGCGAACAACGGCCTTTGAAGTATCCCATGGACCATTCTCTGAACATCCACAGGATCAGCACAGATCATTGATGCGAGTTATAGTACATACCATTGGCAATATAATTCTTCATGCCTGTGCGGGGGTCGACCTCCAATTCCATTGGCTGGGTTAGGTAGTTAAGAGGAGATGAGTAGACTTGCACGAGGAACACTATCCTGCTTACATTTACGGGTCCGCGTAACCTCGAGTCATACTGTCGCGCATCTTCGCCATCACCATAACCCTTGGGGTTGTCAATATGTTCCACCTGGATGGTATGAATGGTGGGCGAGATCCCGTGGAAGTGGTCAAAGAATTCATACCGGAAGATACACACCCAGCCTTTCCACAGTCACCTCAAATTCATGTGTCGCGTATCCGTGAGCCTGTAAAGAAAAAAAGAAGGATTTTGAAAAAGGGAGTCGCATGTCATGTTCAGCGAGACGAACGAGTAATCCGAGTGCAATGCACATATTGATGATCGTCTAGAACAAGTGACCGTTGGTTGCGAACAATGTCTGAGAAGGTAGAAGCTTACCTGGAGCGGGACTTTCTTTAAACTTGCTATATCTACAGCCTTTAATTATGAGTATTAGTAAAGTCAAGCACTCGATGGTTGGCCGTATTTAACCAACTTGACTGTAGTCTCTGAGCCAGTTCCTAGATGAAAGATGTGAGTTTTCCCGAAGGCAAGGAAATACGTAGGCTGACCCAAAGTATACACGCTTGACATCCAGCCCAGTAAACTTTGTTCCTCCTTTCCCAATAAGTGCACCGAGAGCAAATCCACCAGCCTTCTTGGCCAAATCGGACAGGGTATCCTCCTGTACGGTAGTTGGGAGCGGGATGAGAAGACACTCTTCGGCTTAAGCGAATCACGTACGATATCGCCATGGCGGAAGGCTCGGCCCTCCATATACGCGAATCTAAGACACATGACTCGTGAACACTGCATGGGCACCATCATCTGCATTACTGATCAACGCACGAAGGAATATTGCCGGCGCCGAATGCATGGACGCCACTTCCTGGAAGTAAAACAACCAAGGTCGTGAATATGATTAAGAAGGCGGATCGTGAGAAGGACATCTAAGAAGATGATTGTTCAGGTAGGTGGAAAAAAAAATAGAGATCGATGAAGATATCGATGAAGGTAGTGTCGTGTCGTGTGGAGCGGAGTGGAGACGGTTTGATTCATAATCAATTCAATAACGTAATACGTCTCAGGCACACTTCTTCGCACATGTACTGATACTGGCTATTTCCCTCTTGTCGTTGGGAACCACATCGCTTGGCGGAAAGTCTTGGGATGTGATATAGTATGCTTCAGTTTAAGAGGCTGACCAGATGCACGCACAACCTCACCGAGTAAGATACTCTCGCGTCATATCGGGTCCAAGTCTACAGAACTGGATTATGACCGCCACAGTGAATCTTCAGAATCAAAGACCGTGTTGAGTATCTAAACTGTGTGCGTGCATGGCAACAAGGAACAAATAGAATGGCCAAGCAACAGCAGCCCACGTGCGCCAGATTTGGGGGCAGAAGTGGTGAACACTTCCAGTTTGAAGCTCACGTGTGTGAGGTGTGAGGAATTGTTGGGAAAAATCGTTGTAAACAGCCGGAAGAGGTAAAGCTCTCGGGGTGATGCTTATTAGGGATGACCCGATGATGCTGTGTGCGGAGAAACGAAAACATTAGACTTTGACTTTTGTAGAACTCTGACCCTGGTGACCGAATGGCAACTCGTGATACGTCAGCGTGAGAGCACCGTCGGCAGGTTACCGTGACGGTTAACTAGATATGCAGGACTGTGGGTTGGAAGCCGGCGGTTGTGTCTCCTCTCCTGAAGAGGAACAACTGTGATACAACTCTCATGTCAAGTTACGGAACACCACCACGAGGACGTCATCAGGAGATGAGATCAATGATTAAACTGTAAGAGGGTCGAGATTCTAAAGCAGTGAAAACGGAAGAACCACGGCAGGAAGTGAGACCGTTAGAACTGACAATGATACACGAAAGAGGGTGAATGATAAGCCGAGGCGGGGAGATGACCCGAACGCAGGCATCAGGCATCAGGCATCAGAAAGGGGGAATGGAAAGAGAGTCCGGTTGACAACGAAAGTGATTGCCATGCAAACGCGTTGTTGTTGTTGTAGTAAACCATCATACATCATACCACATTGAGGGGTCGGGGTCTGAGAGCCGTCCATCCATATAAGGGCATTCAGCCTTATGAGAAGTCAGTCCCCGGCGCTCGAGTCCACTTTTTGTTCTTGGCCGTGCAAGGTCACCCCTTTCTATCCGACCATCACCTAGTTACATCGCAACATGGCCGATGCAGCAGCAACCACGCAAAAGAAGACCAAGCACGGTCATGCGGCCTCCCAAGCTCAACCAACACCAAGGAAGGTGCGGTTCAACGTCGGTATGTGTTCTCCTTTCCTGTTTCATTGTTGAATAATGCCGGACTAATTGTGTGTAGGCACCCAGTATCAAGTCCTTGATGTCGTGGGCGAGGGTGCCTATGGCATTGTTTGCTCAGCGACCCATCGACCGTCTGGTCGGAAGGTCGCAATAAAGAAGATCATGCCCTTCGACCACTCAATGTTTTGCCTGCGGACGTTACGAGAACTCAAACTCCTAAAATTCTTAAGCGAGGCGGGTGTCAGCGAGAATGTGATTATATCCTTACTGTTTGTTCCCCGCCCACCGCCAGCCGCTTTACGAGCTGAGAACGCGAATGGATGAACTGGTGCTGACGAGTATATAGATTATCTCCATTCTAGACATCATTAAACCGCCTTCACTAGAGGCTTTTAAGGAAGTTTATTGTAGGATTCTGTCATTTGTTGTCCACGACACGTGCTAATATTTTATCCAGTGATTCAAGAATTGATGGAAACTGACATGCATCGCGTTATCCGCACTCAAGACCTGTCTGACGATCACGCCCAGTATTTTGTCTACCAGACACTGCGCGCACTTAAGGCGCTGCATTCAGCAGATGTCATACACCGCGATCTCAAACCATCGAATCTCCTGTTGAACGCCAATTGTGATCTGAAAGTCTGCGATTTTGGATTGGCACGATCAGTAAAAACGGCCGAACCGTCTGGGACGGAAACAGGATTCATGACCGAATATGTGGCGACCCGATGGTATCGCGCGCCAGAAATTATGTTGACGTTTAAACAGTACACCAAGGTGTGATCTGTTATCCTTCCCGATCGTTGTATTTAACTGAACGTCCATCAGGCCATCGATGTCTGGTCTGTCGGGTGCATTCTAGCGGAGATGCTGTCGGGAAAGCCGCTCTTTCCTGGTCGCGATTATCACCACCAACTTACCCTGATCCTTGATGTGCTTGGAACACCGACTCTGGACGAGTTTTACGCAATAACCACACGTCGCTCCCGCGACTATATTCGTGCTCTACCGTTCAAAAAGAAGAAGTCTTTCCAGACGATTTTCCCGAACGCAAATCCCCTGGCGATCGATTTTTTGACGAAGTCCCTGGTATGTCAATATATTCAGTTTGGTTTCGGATCACACTGAACGCCGCTGTTCTCTCAGACATTTGACCCGAAGAAGCGAATTACTGTTGAGCAGGCGCTTGCGCACCCATATCTTGAAGCTTATGTACGTGAATGTGGTTGCAGTGACGATGGGGTCTCACGTTTTTCTGCCAGCATGACCCTGACGACGAACCAGTAGCCCCGCCACTAGACCCAGAGTTTTTTGAGTTTGACTGTAGGTGCTTTTTTTTTGTGGACGGATGATGACGACCAATGAATTTGACAGTACACAAGGATGATATCAGTCGGGAGCAGTTGAAGGAGCTATTGTACGAGGAGATTACGAGCTTTAAGGCAGTCATTTAGGTTAGGTTAGGTTACACATTGCACATTGTAAACAACAACCACACCACGGAAAATGCCGAGTTGTTTGGCCTGACCGGCACCGCGTTTGTCAAGTTTTGTACTACCCGTCCCGTCCTCACACTCGACGACGTTGAATCGAATCGACCTCCCAAGAGCCTCATTTCCTTTTAGATTTCTGCACACTTTCTTCTCTCCCTCCATTTTTGCACTCATCGGTATGTCCCACTGACCCAAAAACAACTCGTCACTCTGACCTCCCCTGCTAGTATATACTCTACCCCATCATGACGAATACCACTCCTTCCAGCAGTGACTCTTCTCGTAATAACGTCGTCCCATCTGAAGTGGGCTGGCAATTTGTGCCTCAATACTATACACATGTGAATAAGTCGCCCCAGCGTCTGCACTGTTTCTACAACAAAACGTCTACCTTCATTCATGGTACTGAGGGAGAAGATGGCACACCCTGTTATGGTCAGCAGGTTGGTGTCTTCGCTCGATCGTTTTTGTCTACCCGCCTCCTCAACTTTTTTAACAGGAAATTCACAACAAGATCACCTCTATTGGGTTTGAGGACTGCAAGGTCTTCATCCATTCAGTCGATGCGCAGTCCTCTGCCAATGGTGGCATCATCATTCAAGTGATCGGTGAAATGTCCAACCGTGGCGAGCCGTGGAAGAAGTTCGTCCAGACTTTCTTCCTCGCTGAGCAGCCCAATGGTTACTTTGTCCTCAACGACATCTTCCGTTTCCTCAAAGAAGAACATGGTGAGAGCGATGAAGGCGAGCCAGAGCCAGGGCAAGTTACCAATGAGGTCGAGCAGGATTCAGCACCCCCGCAGCAGGACACTGAGCCTCCCCAATCGCCCTTGCTCCCCCAGTCAGCTCCTCCTGCTGATATTCCCGTCCCTGAACCGATCCAAACAGCCTCTCCCACTCCTGCAACACCCTCCATTGCTCCCACAGAAGAGGATTCCCCTACTTCCGAGTCGCCCGCTGCGGAGCCCCACACTAATGGACATCAGCAGGTTGACCAAGAAGCTCCGGATACCTCCCCCGCAGCTCTGGTTGAAAAATCACCCACCCCTGAGCCCGAGCCTACTTCTGCTGTGGAATCTCCTTCTCCAGATGCATCACCTGCTCCGCCACCTGTCCCTTTACCTGCTCCTACCCAGCCCCCTGTACCAGCTACTACGTCTCAGCCTGCACCTACACCTGCCCCAGCACCTGCGGTACCGAAAACTTGGGCCAACCTGGCCGCAACCAACCTGAAGAAGTGGGGTTCAGCCGTGGCTCAAGAGTCCCGTGGTACTTCCGAAGCGCCAGCTGCCAGCTCATCAACGCCTGGGAGTGGCACTCAGACGCCCGTCAGCCACCATGGCCCTGGCGCGAGACCTCAGCAGCAGTCACGGGAGCATCCATTATATGTTGCCGCAACTAACGTGTCAAATGCCCTATGTTTCGTTAAGGTAATGTGTCAGTGTGTTATTTCCCTGATCAAGCTCTGACATGTTCTTTCAGAGCGTGCAAGAAAATGTCACGGAAGCAGCGCTGAGGAGTACTTTAACCAATCGCTTCGGACCCATCAAAGATCTCGATCTCGTGCGGAGCAAGGCATGTGCATTCCTGGAGTTCAGCTCTGTCGATGCTGCGCGCCGTGCGATTGTCGCTTCGCTTCCCTCCTCCCAGGGCGGCGAGGGTGGCATCCGTATCGATGTAGGGGATGGCCAGCACATGCGCATCACCATCGAGACGCGGAAGGAACGGGGTGAGCGCCCTCCGAGCAGACCTCGTGGTGGTGCCCCCGTCAATAGCGATATGCGTGGTGGTGGTTTCCGTGGCCGTGGTGGTGGTGGGCCAGGTCGCGGGCGGGGGGTTGGTACCAAGTAGGTTGATCACGACCTTGCCGCGGTATCGTTTTCTTGTTCGACGCCGTTATGGGATGCAGGGATGAATCATGTCGAATGAGTATCCTGTGTTGTATTGAGCGATGCACAAGAAAAAAAAAGATAAAAAGCCAATGAATATTTTCCTTGGCATTGAAAACTACTCACTGTGGGTTAATATTGTGTGCGCTGTGGTTGATAATCGATGATCACGTAAAGATGATGAACTACTACAAAGGGGTTTACAATAACGCCACAACCGTTGAACTGAACTGTACTCAGCTGGAGAGACCCCATTCTCATCATCACTCGCCTATGATTGTTGGCCCACCGTTGATTGTGCATGTTCTGGCCTTGCGTTGTTACATCCGATCTGGATTTATTTGCCATTCATTGCACAAACGATCGCCGGCGCTCATCACTACTGCCCTGTCACCGATACTGGTACGTATTACCTCAATGATCTTGTCAACGGCATGATGGACAGACCTCATTGGCTTTGGGGCTGTGACTAGCTCATTACCTCATGACTCAGGTGGCGAAGTGTCCGAGTCCTGTGGCGAGGGAAATCCCTCGAAGCCGGATCACCGTGATGGTCCATATTAAGCACGCTCAGCCGACATACGGGGCTGCGAAAGGCCCCTTCTACGGTCCATTTCCTGATAGGGCTAGGATACTGCTGTGCAGTTGCGCAGTACATCAGGGTTCATCCGAGTCCTTACTACGTATAGGCCTATTGAACTGATGGCGGGCACTGGCGACCTTCCTAAAAAGGAGAATCGTATGGTAGCATTGTAGGTCGGCTGGGACCCAGAGGGTCTGCCATCTGCCCAGTGGGGATGTCAACGTGGTCATATAAGATGATCTGGTTTGCTCGAAACCATTTTCATCACTCATCGTTCCTAGGCACCGACGGACATCTATCATGTATTCGAGTTCCCGAACACACACTACCCAATCACCTCATCCTATTTCCCGCAGTCCCACCGCGGCCATCATCGGCGAAGAGGCGACTTCATCGCAGTGGCCCCGCAGAAGCCCCAAGGATACCTACCATGGCCCTCTAGCACATGAACAGGGAGAAGGGTCACGAAGCCGCCACAAATTCTGGATTTATGAATCACCACCATCGAGCTCTTCCCAGGATGGCAAATCCAACGCCAGCTCGGGGGGCAACTCTATCGGGAGCGAGGGATCAGAGGAAAGACGCGCCCCAACTGTGTCTCCCTATGGCTCCTTCTTTGCCGAGGAGATGGAATTCGATACTCCTACTGAGAGCCTGTCGTTCTACGGGGGAAATGGACAGGAGAATGCCGCCGTTCACACGGACATGAACGGAGTGTGCCACCCGACTCGAATGCTCCCGTCGACTCGGAGTTGGGCGAGCTCACAGACGCAAGTGGCTCGGACTCCCGGGCCCGTCCACTTCGTGACCGGCGGCTCCGAGTATCCGACATACGCCAGACCTCCTCCTGGTCCAGTTCCAGTACCAATTCACGATGCGGCCGGAACAATGAGGAGGGTGCCATTATCTCAGTCATCCCTGGCCGAAAATTCTCGTCGTTCCCAGCCTCCCATGTCATGGCGCCAAGGGGGTCATCTTGACCGTTCAAATAGTCCTCACTGGCAAAGCTCTCGATGGGATCCACCTCAAGCTCAACTTGTGACGGCGTCACCGCCTGGGAGGTCTCTGTCTAGGCACGATGAACTTGAACGACAGACGCGAAGGGTGCCAGTGGTTCACGGAAGGCGACGGAGGTGAGCCAATGAAGGAAGGGTGTCGAGTGCACTTGAGGAGTGTTGGAAGTGCAGTGCAACTGCAAGCCTAAAAGCGCCATCATGGTGTACGGTCACGACTCGGACTCGGATGTTTCAATAGACCTGTCAACGATTTTTCTGCCGCTAGTTTTTTCGAGCTCGCTTTGTTCTACTAGTTGCTAGGCTAAATGCTTAGTAGGAGATTTCTTGTTTGTCTCAGTATGGTCACGGTACTGTACTTTGTCTATACTATCATTCATCAGCCCCAATACCGAGTCAGCTTGATCAGTGGGTGAGCACTAGGTGGTCCCAGGGGTGGACTCTGGAACCCAACGACACATCGAAAAAGGCGTCCCCATGGGTGGACCGTGGACGGACCTTATCCGGTACCCAACCTCCTTCCATAAAAGGGAATCGAATGAGTGGACCCTGGTTCCGGTCCACCCATGGAAGACACCAGACTGCATTGGATCACACCCATGGTATTGGATTATAACCGCGGTACTGTTGGTACCTGCGGTAAATATTTATATATATATATATACTACATTAATTCGAGTAACTAGTCTACACTATGAACTCCAACATCATCCGCATAACATGTGTTTCGACAAGAGTAGTGAGCGCGGCGTTGACGCGCCAGGTAACTTTGTGTGGGCTGAGGTGTGAGCACCTGGAGGTGAGATGGCTCGTATCCGGCATTCGCAATAACCACCTGTGTTGCGTTTTCTCTTGTGGGTTTTGGCTGCACATGGCGTCGTGATCAATGAAGAGCCGGGCCACATCCACATCACCCCGTCTGACTGCCCGATGCAGCGGAGTCGTCCCGTCATTGCTCTGGGCTGTCGTGTCGGCGCCGTGCTCGATGAGGAGCCAGGCCACATCCACATTACCCCATTCAGACGCGCGATGCAGCGGAGTCGTCCTGTCATTGCCCTGGGCTGTCGCATCAGCGCCGTGCTCGATGAGGAGCCAGGCCAGATCCACATGACCCCGTTCGAACGCCCGATGCAGCGGAGTCGTCCCGTCATTGCTCTGGGCTGTCGCGTTGGTGCCGTGTGTCGACGACCTCATGAAGAGCTGCGTCATCGAACGTCTTGCTGACGCGGCTAGGATTAACGGCACACATGGCGTAGTTCGATCGACTTTGCTCGTCGCGCTCGACCACGTGCTGCATAGTCAGACCACAATAAAATACGACGTCAATGAGATAGGAATTGGGCAAGATATTGGCGACGGAAGCAAGGGCAGAGAACTCGCCCAGCGAGTGGCCAGCAAGGCGGCATCAGGCTGGACAAAGCCTTTTGAGAGTAAATCCTCAAAGGCAGTGTCTGCTCACGTTTGTGTGGTTGAGCCTTGGAGGCACGACGCGAGGACCAGGGCGGGATAACGTTGCGGGAGTTTGATTTCTCCGGCATCCCACCCCACTGCTCGCTCCTTTCTTTTGCCCTGAAGCGGGAAGTGACGCGTCCCAGTAGGGGTCCTGCAGAACCTCTGGCGCAGTGCAACGCAGGTCAGCCTTTGGCTGACTCATACGATGAAGCATTTTCTCTACGCCTTTGGACATCTTCCAGCTGCCTAACCACTTTCCACGCATCTGCCCACGTCGTGAGTAAACATCGCGTCATAGGCAAGTCAACGTACAGTTCGTGCCCAGTAGTCCTCTAACGCAGCCTTGGTGGTGAAAGGCTCGCCCTCGGTGTGCTCAAATGGAGTTCGCCCAACGAGGATCTCAAAGAATGTAAGATCGGGGGTGCTGGCTCGAGTGTGGTCGATGTCGAGGGGATGCGATACATGATGAAGATAAGGAAGTGACAGAGAGCGCTGCGCTGCGTTGGCACAATTTGAGTCGGCACAAAGAAGGGCAGGAAGGTTGTCGGTTGAGCACGGTGGGACGTCATCGAAGAGCAGGCAGGTATTTTGCACGAAGTCGATAGCCAGGACGGGGTTGGCGTCAGATACTGTGGGGACGAATTTGTCTGGATTGCGATCATGGCTGTGGTAGTTGTCAGCGACGCGGAACACGTTACTGGTGGTGGTACTGGTGCTGTCGCGTGCATTGGAATTGTCGAAGGCGTTGTTGTCGAGAAGTGGGCCTGGTGAGGTGCGAGTGAGGTCTGGGATAATGTGTCGAGGTTGGTCAAGGTTGAGCAGGTATTTTAGATGTCGATGAGGGAGGCCGCTGTGCCACGTCAGTGCAATCCAAGACGGCATGAAGAATGGCCGGAAGGTCGTCGGTTGAATGTAGCGTGGCGACATCAGGGGCGGGGCAGGTGACTTGTGCGAAGTCGATAGGCAGGATGGCGTTGGTGTCAGAGGCTGTGGAAACGGTCTTGTTGCAGTCGCGGTTGTGGGTGTGGTAGGTGTCAATGGTGCGGGACACAATGCCGCTGCTGCTGCTGCTGCCAGTAATGTCGCCGTCCGAGTCGTCGCGCGATGCGCTGTCCTTGGTATTGAGGCTGTTCCCGCCTGGATCGTACACGAGCTTGCACTTGCTGCTTCAGGTCCAGGGTCCAGTTCAGGTGGCCAGTCAGTAAAACCATGAATACCCACAAACCACGGTTATGGGTTGTCTGTTGCGGTGTAGTGAGTTGTAGTGGATCAAACACTGTAACCATACCTGTCACACCCATGACCAATACGCCACAGTGTTACCTGTACCCTTGAACAACCCTACTTGGAATGCTCCAGAACTGAATATAAGATATAAGGCTTCTTATACATGTTCTGATGATGTGTGCAAGTTTTGGTAGTAATGCGCCTGTGGTACTTAAATCCAGAACTGTTTAAATATGTTTGTTCATTTTTCTGGTAATGTTGCCTATATCACAACACATCTATAGCATAATTCCCTCTATTTCTCCCATGCAGTGGATTATAGTGTGGTATGTGATATAGCTAAGCTATCTCACCAAAGATAAGATATTGTATGTCCACGAGTCCACAATCTTCTAAATAAAATGCATTTTGAAACTCCCAACCTTTGAAAGCCATAACACGTGATAGTATTTTCAGGTTGCGCCTCAACTGCACCACCCACCACCCACCGCACACCACGCACGAACAACGTCTGATGACCTCCTCCGACAACCTACTTTGGTGCCTGGTTGACAGGGCCATGGCCCCCATTCGTGTCTCTGCCTCCTCGACCGTGTCCATTTTCGAGTTGAAAAAGATGATTAAAGCCGATAGCCCCCTTCTTCAATCGGTC
>Ga0307510_10005740_pt1 | contig 14791 bp, 7 predicted proteins | sample 12_EM_MG_FD_207224 | JGI IMG/M metagenome (GOLD analysis project Ga0307510, IMG submission 207224) | Populus trichocarpa ectomycorrhiza microbial communities from riparian zone in the Pacific Northwest, United States - 12_EM | ecosystem: Host-associated > Plants > Roots > Unclassified | place...
TGGTGCTCCATCGTCGTGACCGCGCCCGCGGAGGGGTCGACGGAGTGGACGACAGGGTCGGTCAGGTAGCGGCGGACCAGAAGGTCCACGTTGCGGTCCAGGGTGGCCGAGAACAGCATGCGCTGGCCGCCCGTCTGCACCTGGTCGAGCAGCGCGGTGACCTGGGGCATGAAGCCCATGTCGGCCATCTGGTCGGCCTCGTCGAGGACCGTGATGGTCACGCTGTCCAGGCGGCAGTCGCCGCGCTCGATGAGGTCCTTGAGGCGTCCCGGAGTCGCGACCACGACCTCCGCACCGCCGCGCAGCGCCCCGGCCTGGCGGCCGATCGACATACCGCCGACGACGGTGGTCATCCGCACGCTGACGGCGCGGGCGTACGGGGTGAGCGCGTCGGTGACCTGCTGGGCCAGCTCGCGGGTCGGGACGAGGACGAGAGCAAGGGGCGCTCGCGGTTCAGCGCGACGGCCCGCCGTACGGGCCAGCATCGCGAGGCCGAAGGCGAGGGTCTTGCCGGAGCCGGTGCGGCCGCGGCCGAGCACGTCACGGCCGGCGAGGGAGTTCGGGAGCGTCGTCGCCTGGATCGGGAACGGGACGGTGACGCCCTCGTGGCCGAGCGCGGCCAACAGCTTGGCCGGCATGTCGAGTTCGGCGAACGACTCCACGGCGGGAAGGCCGGGGGTCACCGTCTTCGGCAGGGCGAACTCGCCCTGCAGAGCGACCGGACGGCCACCGCCGCCGCCCTTGGAGCGGCGCGGCGCGCTGGAGCGGTTGCCGGACGGAGCCGCCGAGCGGTAGCCGCCGCCGCTCTTTCCGGATTCCGGATTTCCATTACGCTTTCGCGAGAAGCGGTCATTCGTACGTGCGCGGTTCAAAATGTGGAACCTTCCTTGATATGGCACGTATCAAGGAATTCCCGCGGTGAATGAACGGCGCAGAGAATCGCAAGAACGAGCCGGTGGCTTCGGCGGAATATCGCCGAAAGCATGGAAAATGCAGCGAGCTGGGGCCCGCACCCCAAGGTGCGGGCCCCAGCTGCGAAGTAAACGTCGTCGTTACGCAGGAACGATGTTCTCGGCCGTCGGGCCCTTCTGGCCCTGCGCGATGTCGAAGGTCACCTTCTGACCCTCCTGCAGCTCGCGGAAGCCCTGGGCGGCGATGTTCGAGTAGTGGGCGAAGACGTCAGCGCCGCCACCGTCCTGCTCGATGAAGCCGAAACCCTTTTCCGCGTTGAACCACTTCACGGTGCCACTGGCCATTTTGTTCTCCTTCGGGGCGGTCAGCGGAGCCCACACTGTGCGGACTCCGTGTCGCCGTGATGATCACCCCGCCGGAAAGAAACCGGACACACAAAAAAATGCTCCACCGTCCCGGAGGGCGGTGTGGGCATCTGAAGGGTTTGGCAACCACAACTGCAACTGAGATCAATAGTAGCACGGCGCGATCGGCCGTGTGCGGACGTTAATTTCATTTCTCATGTCGCCGACGTAGATATTGGGTTTCGTGCCGCGCTACGCGAGCGCCTCGATCCAGTCGCGGATGACCTTGGCGGTCGTCGGGGCGTCCTCCTCCAGCACGCTGAGATGCGTCCCGGCCGTGTCCGCCGTGTCCCGCACGCCCGGCCAGGACGAACGCCACTCCCGAGGCATGTCCGCGAGCGGCTCGGAAGCGCGCACCAGCAGGGTGGGCACCTCGGTGTGCTCCGGCCGCCAACCCCGGAACATCCGGGTGTACGCACCCAGCGACAACAGCGTCAGATCGTCGACCATCGTGTCGAAGCTCTCGCCGGCCAGCAGCGGAATCCGGGCGGGCAGCGACAGCAGCCACGGCTCGGCCTCCCGGTCCGGGGTGAGGTGGTACGAGTCGATCAGCACGAGTCCGGCCGGGGGAGTGCCGAGGGACGCCATCCGGGTGGCGAGCGCGTGGGCGGCCGTACCGCCCATGGAGTGCCCGACCAACACGTAACGCCGGTCGCCGAGTTGGTGCCGTACGGCCGTGGCGTGCGACGCGGTCAGCGACTCCAGGTCCCGTGCCACCGCGGTTCCGTCGTCGATGCCGGAGTGCCGCACCTCGAAGACGTCCCGTTCGCCCTCGAAACAGGGGGCGAGACCCGCGTACCAGGGGCGGCCCAGATTACTGGCGAAGCCGGGAACACAGACGAGAGCCGGCCCCCGGGTGCCGGCGGCCAGCCGCAGTGGCGGCAGCGCGTGGCGGGATGCTTCCTCGGGGCCGAAGACGGGCGCGCCGATGGAAGCGGTCACCAGGAGGTGCATGGCCGATACGACGTCTCCGGTCTCGCAGACCTTCCGGTACAGGCTGGGCAGCGACTGCCCGCTGCCGCGCCCACGCTGACCTGGCCCCACCGGCGAGGGGACGGTCGTGGCGGAGACCTCGTCGGACAGGCTGCCGCGCAGTTCGCCGTACAGATGCTTGGCGAGCTGTTCCGTGTCCGGCCAGTCGTAGGCCACGGTGACGGCCAGCGGGGTTCCGGTCAGCAGGCTCAACCGGTTGCAGAGCATGACCCGCATCAAGGAGTCGAGGCCCAGTTCCGAGAAGTCCCGGTCGACCGCGTCGGCGTCCGTGTGCCCGAGGACACCGGCGACCTCGGTCCGGATCAGCGCCCGCAGCGCGGGCAGCTGCTCGGGCGCGGGCAGTGCCGCGAGCCGGTCCCGCCAGGACCCGGCGGCACCGTCCGCCGGGATGGTGGAAGAGGCCGACTGCCGGTCCGCGCGCAACAGCCCGCGCAGTGGCGGCGGGACGACCGTCCCGGCCGGGACGGCCTTCGGCGAGCGGTCCAACGGCAGTGGCGCCAGGACCGGTTCATCGCTGCCGAGCGCGGCGTCGAAGAGCGCGAACGCCCGCTCGGGAGAGACCGCGCGCACCGGCCCGCCGTGCACGCGGTCGCTGCGGGCCGCCATGCCCTCCTCGTCCGCCCACGCGCCCCAGACCAACGACAGTGCGGGCAGGCCCAGTTCAGCGCGATGGCGGGCGAGCGCGTCCAGGAAGGAGTTCGCCGCCGCGTAGTTGGCCTGGCCGGGATTGCCCAGAAGCCCGGCCGCCGACGAGAACAGCACGAACCGAACCAGCGGCAGATCCTTCGTCAACTCGTGCAACTGCCACGCCGCGTGGGCCTTCGGTCGCAGCACCGCCGCCAGCCGCTCAGGAGTCATCGAGGCCAGCACACCGTCGTCCAGAACCCCGGCCGCGTGCACCACGGCGGTCAGGTCGGGCCCGAACGTCTTGAGCACGGCGGCGAGTTGGTCCCGCTCGGCGATGTCGCAGGCCACCAGGTCCACCCGCGCGCCCGCCCGCTGGAGATCGTCCCGCAACTCCCGTGCACCCGGCGCCTGTTCGCCGCGACGGCTGAGGAGTACGAGACGCCGGACTCCGTGTCGGCCGACCAGGTGGCGGGCGAGCATCGTCCCCAGCGACCCCGTGCCGCCGGTGATGAGGACGGTGCCCCCACCGAGGGAGCCGTCGGTCGCGGAACCAGGTGCGATTGCCAGCCGGGGGACGCTCAACACGCCGTCACGGACGGCGATTTGAGGTTCGCCGGTGGCGAGGGCCGCGGGCAGTTGTCGTAGCGACTCGGGGCGGCCGTCGACGTCCACGAGGGTGAGGCGTCCTGGGTACTCGGACTGCGCGGCCCGCAGCAGGCCCCAGACCGTGGCGGCGGTCAGGTCGGGGGAGGTGTCGGCGGCACCGCGCGTGACCACGGCCAGCCGCCCGGAACCGGCGAGATGTGTTTGCAGCAACTGCATCGCCCGTACGGTCAGTTCGTGCGCCGCGGCAACCGGATCCGTGTTCGCGTCGCCGGGAGCGGACAAGGACGCCACGACCAACTCCGGCGTCTCCTCGGACCAGGACGACTCGTCGTCGGCGGAGGCGAGGAACGCGGCCAGGTCCAGGTCGTCCGTCTCCGACATCGCTACGGCGGGTACCTCACCGGCGGCGGGAACGCCCGTCCAGCGCAGCCGGTACAGCTCGCCGGCCGGAGTGGGACCCATCTCCGGTGCGGGTCGGGTCGTCATCGACTCCAGTCGGCCCACGGGCACGCCCGTCGAGGTCGCGAGGTCGAGGGTGATCGAATCCGGGCCGGCCGTCGTCATACGGACCCGTAGGGCCGTCGCGCCCGTGGCGTGCAGGGTCAACCCCCGCCAGGCGAACGGCAGTCGGGCCGCACCCGTCGGCGGTTCGGCGAGCAGCCCCGGGTGCAGGGCGGCGTCCAGCAGGGCCGGGTGGAGCATGTGGCGCCGGGTGTCCGCGACCGGCGACGGACCGACCTCGGCGAAGAGTTCCTCATCCCGTCGCCACAACGCCGTGACGCCCTGGAACGCCGGACCGTACGCCAACCCGGCCGCGGCCACCCGGTCGTAGGCACCCGAGAGATCCACCCGCACAGCACCCGCCGGCGGCCATGCGGTGAGGGAGGCCGCGCCGTCAAGGGCGCCGGGAACGGCCGGGCCGAGCCGCCCGGTCGCGTGCTGCGTCCAGGCGCCGAGCGCACCGGACTCCTCGGGTCGCGCGTACACGTCCGCGCTCCGCCGTCCGGAGTCGTCCGGCTCACCCAGGACCACCTGGAGTTGGATGCCCGCCTCATGGTCCTCAGGGAGGAACAGCGGGTTCAGCAGGGCGAGTTCCTCCAGTACGGCGAGGCCGCACAGGTCGCCCGCGTGCAGTACGAGGTCGACGAACGCGGCACCGGGGACGAGTTCGTGCTCGCCCACGACGTGGTCGCGCAGCCATGGTTGGGCCGCGCCCGACAACCTGCCCGTGCACAGCAGGCGTTCGGTGCCCGGCACGGTGACCGTCTGCGTGAGGAGCGGGTGCCCGTGGCCGGTGGTCGCGTCGGTGCCGCTGTCGGGCAGCCAGTAGCGCTGCCGTTGGAAGGGATAGGTCGGCAGGCCGTCGACGTGTCGGGCGCCGCTGTCCGCGTACACCCGGCGCCAGTCCAACCGCACACCATGGACGTGGAGTTGACCGAGCGCGTCGAACACCGTCCGTGGCTCGGTGCCGTCCCGGCGGGCCGCCGGGGTGAAGAGGAGTTCCGTGCCGGTCCCGGCCAGGCTAGCCGCGGCCTGGGCCGTGAGCTGGGCGTCCGGGCCGATCTCGGCGAACGCGGTCACCCGTCCGTCGTGCGCCAGCCAGTGCACGCTGTCCCCGAACCGCACGGCCTCACGGGCATGCCGAACCCAGTACTCGGCCGACCGCAGCTCGTCCCCGGTGGCCGGAAGCCCGGTCAGGCCCGAGACCACCGGGATGCTGGGGGAGTGATACGTCAACTTGCCCGCCACGCGCCCGAATTCGGCGAGCATCGGCTCCATGAGAGGGGAGTGGAAGGCGTGGCTGACCCGTAGCCGGACGGTACGACGGCCGCGTACGGCGAAACGCTCCGCGAGTGCGAGGACCGGCTCATCCGCTCCGGAGACGACGACCGCACGGGGTCCGTTGACGGCCGCGATCGCGACCCCGTCGGTCAGCTCGGCCGTCACCTCCACCTCGGTGGCGTCGAGCGCCACCATGGCACCGCCCTCCGGCAGTTCCCGCATCAACCTCCCGCGCGCGGCGACCAGTTCGACGGCGTCCGCCTCGGACAGCACGCCCGCGCAGTGGGCCGCCGCCAGATCGCCCACCGAGTGTCCGGCCAGGAACTCCGGCTGTACGCCCCAGGATTCGAGCAGTCGGAAGAGGGACACCTCGAAGGTGAACAGGGCGGCCTGGGCGAAGTCCGTGCGGTTCAGCAGCGCGCTCGCGTCCGCGTCCCAGAGGACGGAGCGCAGCGGACGTTCCAGACGGGTGTCGAAGCGCGCGCACAAGGCGTCGAAGGTGGTCGCGAACCCTGGGAAGGTGTCGTACAACTCCCTTCCCATACCCGTTCGTTGGGCTCCCTGGCCGGTGAAGAGCAGAGCCAGGCGGGCGGCGGAGGCGGTGATGTGCGGTGGAGCGGATGCCGTCAGGTTGTCGAGGGCGGTCAGCGTCGCCGTGCGGTCGTCAGCGGTGACGGTGGTGCGGTGGGGGAGTGCGGCTCGGGCGGTGGCGAGTGTGAACGCCAGGTCCGACAAGGGGAGTTCGGGGTGGGCGCGCAGGAAGTCGGCGATGCGTGCGGCCTGTTCGCGCAAGGCTGCCGGGCTCGCGGCCGAGAGCAGTAGTGGGGGTGTCACGGGACCGCGAAGCGGTGGTTCGTCGACCACGGCCGCCTCGGGCTCCTCCAGGATCACATGCGCGTTGGTCCCGCCGATGCCGAACGCCGACACCGCCGCTCGTCGCGGGCGGCCGGGCTCGGGGCGCCACTCCTCGTCCCGGGACAGGAGTCGTACGGTGCCGGACGACCAGTCCACGTGGGGCGACGGTTCGTCGGCGTGGAGCGTGCGGGGGAGCCGGCCGTGGCGCATCGCCAGCACGGTCCTGATGACGCCGCCGACACCGGCCGCGGCCTGGGTGTGCCCGAGGTTGGACTTCAACGAGCCGAGCCACAGGGGGCGTTGGGCGGTGTGCTCCTGACCGTAGGTGGCAAGGAGCGCCTGTGCCTCGATCGGGTCGCCGAGCGCGGTGCCCGTGCCGTGCGCCTCCACGGTGTCGATGTCGGCCGGGGTCAGTCCCGCGTCGGCCAGCGCCGAGCGGATCACCCGTTGCTGGGCAGGGCCGTTGGGGGCCGTGAGCCCGTTGGACGCGCCGTCGGAGTTGACGGCCGAGCCGCGCAGTACGGCGAGTACGGGATGGCCGTTGCGCCGTGCGTCGGAGAGCCGTTCCAGCAGCACCAGGCCGACACCCTCGCCCCAGGCGGTACCGTCGGCCGCCGCCGAGAAGGGCTTGCAGCGGCCGTCCGGAGCCAGCCCGCGCAGTCTGCTGAACGCGACGAACGGGCCGGGCGACGCCATCACCGTGACCCCGCCGGCGACGGCGAGCGAGCACTCCCCGTCGCGCAGGGACCGTACCGCCGAATGCATCGCGACCAGCGACGACGAGCACGCGGTGTCCACCGTCACGGCGGGCCCGCGCAGCCCCAGCGTGTAGGCGATACGGCCGGAGGCCACGCTGCCCGCCGATCCGAGGGCGAGATGCGCCTCCAATTCGTGGCCGCCGCGGTGCGGTAGACGGCTGGCGTAGGTGGCGTGCATGACGCCGACGAAGACTCCGGTGTCGCTGTCGCGCAGACCGGCCGGGTCCATGCCCGCCCGTTCCAGCAGTTCCCAGCTGGTCTCCAGGAGCAGTCGTTGCTGGGGGTCGGTGGCGAGCGCCTCGCGGGGCGACATGTTGAAGAAGGCCGCGTCGAAGTCGGCCGCCCGGTCCAGGAATCCGCCCCGGCGCGTGACGGACCTGCCGAGGCGGTCGGGGTCCGGGTCGTACAGGTCGGCCACGTTCCAGCCGCGGTCGGCGGGGAAGTCGGAGGTCGCGTCGGTGCCGTCGGCGACCAACTGCCACAGTTCCTCTGGGGATTCCACTCCGCCCGGGTAGCGGCAGGCCATGGCCACGACGGCGATCGGTTCGCCGGGTCCGGTGCGGCGGCCGTCGCCGGGTGTGCGCGCGGGGCCGGGGCGGTTGTCGCCGTGCAGCGCGTCGCGCACCAGGGTCGCCACGGCGGTGGGCGTGGGGTGGTCGAAGACGAGGGTGGCGGGCAGTGTGAGACCGGTCGCCGTGCCGATCCGGTCACGCAGCAGGACAGCGCCGAGCGACGTCAATCCCTGTTCGTTGAACGGCACTTCGGAGTCCAGCTCCCGCACGGGTATGTCGAGAGTCCGTGCCGTCACTTCGAGAACCAGGTCGAGCACGGCGTCGGACGCGGCCGAGAGTCGCTCGCGCAGCGCGGCCGACGCGGTCGTACGTTCCGCGGCGAGGCGCTCCAGCAACTGCTCGGCGAGCACGGCCCGGGCGGTCTTGCCGGAGGCGGTACGGGGGAGGGAGGCGGTCGGATAGATCTCGTCCGGCACCTTGAACCCGGACAGCCGCTCCCGGCAGGTGGCGAGCGCCCGCTCGGTGTCGACCCCGTCCGGGCCGGGCACGACGAACGCCACCGGCACCTCACCCAGCACGTCGTGCCGCCGGCCGACCACGGCCGCGTCGGTGATGTCGGGGCGGGCCAGCAGTACCCGCTCCACTTCGGCGGGGTTGATGTTCACACCGCCCCGGATGATCAACTCCTTGACGCGGCCGGTGACATGGAGATGACCGTGCGCGTCGCGCCGGCCGAGGTCGCCGGTCCGGTACCAGCCGTCGGTGAACGCCTCGGCGGTCGCGTCCGGACGGTTGTGGTAGCCGGCCATCAACCCGGGACCACGCACCCAGATCTCGCCCTCGTCTCCGTCGCCGGCCTCCGCACCGGTGGACGGATCGGTGATCCGGACGTCCAGCACCAGTAGCGGAAAACCACGCGAGGGGTCCTGTCGGGGGTCGTCGAGACGCTCGATCGCGATCTTCCCGCAGGCCTCGGTGGAGCCGTACCCGTCCAACAGGGGTGCGGCCAGGGCCAGTTCGACCTCGGCCCGCAACTCGGGGGAACAGGGCGCCCCTCCGCTGACACACACCCGCAGCGACGCGGGCACGGGTCGCGCCGTCTCCCGCAGTGACTCCAGGAGGAGGCGGTAGGTGGCGGGCACCCCGCCCAGGACGGTGAACGGCCCGTCCGCGAGCGCCTCGGCGACATTCGCGCCCGGTGCGAGAACGCGCGCGGTCGCACCGGTCGCGAGGACGCCCAACAGGCACACGGAGTGGCCGAGGGCGTGGAACATCGGCAACGGCCAGAGCAGCCGGTCCTGTTGCTCCAGTCCGTACGCCGGCACGTAGGCCGCCGTCACCGACCACAGTCCCGAACGCTGCGTGGAGACAACGCCCTTGCCCTGCCCGGTCGTGCCCGAGGTGTAGTGGATCCAGGCCGGCTCGTCGAGATCGAGGTCGTCACGGGGTGCCGTACCCGGATCCGTACCGGCAAGACTCTCGAAGGCGATCGCGCCCTCGGACGGGTCGCCCTGCCCGACGACGATCACCCGTTGCACGGAAGCGAGTTGGGCGAGCGGTCCCTCGCTCACCACCGCCACGGCGCCGCTGTCGTCGAGGAAATGCGCCAACTCCTCCCGCGAGGCGGCGGGGTTGAGGAGCACGCCGATCGCTCCGGCGCGGAGCACCCCGAGCCAGGTCTCCACCAGCTCGACCCGGTTGCCCAGATGGAGCGCGACCCGGTCCCCGCGTCGTACTCCGAGCCGTACCAGATGCCCGGCCAGCCGGGCGGTGCGCTGCTCCAACTCCCGGTAGGTGACGGCACGTCGGTCGTCCTGGTACGCGGTCTTCCCGCCGATCCGGGTCGCGTGCTCCCGCAAGATGTCCGGCAGTGTGCGCACCGACTCGCCCCCGTGCATTCCCATTCCCACCCTTTCGTTCCCCCACCGTGAGCGGTCACCGTACGACAGTCGCCGTCGGACGGCTGTATAGGGCACGCTCTACGGCATGGTGATGTGCGAGTACTCCTCGGCCGCGAGTGACGAGGTTGCCGTCGGTGTACTCGACGAACAGGGCGGCCCGGATGAGGAACTGAGATTCACGCCCACCAAGACGTTGGAACTGCTCCATGGGTTGTCCGGCCGGGCCCGGAGAGCCGCAGCGGAGAACCGGCGGCTGTACTGCCGGTGGGGCCCGGCAGGAACCACAACTCGGCACCCAGGAGCGGCCCGTGAGCATGTCCGGTGACCCGTCGACACCCGAGCCGCTCGGGCCGTCGTCTCTGGCCTGGCGGTACTTCAGCGACTGGCGGGGCATGCTGATCGGCCTCTGGGCCGGGTCGATGCAGAACATGCATCCCGGCCTCGGCGCCGGAGTCCAGGAACACTCGGAGTTCTTCGACGAGCGCTGGCAACGTCTGCTCCGCTCGCTCTACCCGATCGCCGGAGTGATCTACGACGGCCCGGACGCGGCCCGTACCGCCCGCGAGGTGCGCGACTATCACGTCAATATCAAGGGTGTTGACAGCCAGGGGCGGCGCTACCACGCCCTGGATCCGGACACCTTCTTCTGGGCGCACGCGACCTTCGTCATGGTCCCGGTCCTGGTGTGCCGGTACTTCGGCCGGCCGCTGACGGAGGAACAGAAGGAGCAGTTCTACGCCGAGAGCCTTCAGTGGTACCGGCTCTACGGGGTCAGCGATCGGCCCGCTCCGGCCGACTGGGCAGGATTCAGCGCGTACTTCGAGCGGATGTGCGCCGACACCCTGGAGGACAACTGGGCGGCACGCGCCGTGCTCGACATCGGCCGTATCGGTAAGCCACCTTTTCTGAAGTGGCTGCCGGAGGTGGTGTGGCGAGTGACCCGGGGTCCGCTGACACGGCCCTTCGTCTGGCTCACCATCGGGATGTATCCGCCCACGGTGCGCGCCAAGTTGGGCTACCGATGGTCCCGTCGGAGCGCGGTCGGGCTGTGGCTGGTGGGCCGTGCCGTCGCACTCGGCTGGCACCTCGTGCCGTTCGAGCGGCGCTACCACCCGCGGGCCCGGGCCGGTTGGCGACGGGCGCGCGGTCTCGCCGTAGGACCGGTCGAGACGCCGCGGCGGAACCTGCCTCCGGTGGAGCGGCGGGGTGACGGCAAGCACTATGCGCCCGATGTGTAGCCGTCGACGGGTGGTTGTGCTTGGGGTGCCTCAGCCCAGGACGTCGGGTTCTTCCTCCACCACGAGGTCGGCGAGGAGGTTGAAGTTGTGGCGCGCCATGTTCGCGTTGCTGAACTGGCGGTGGGCCAGGGTGACTTCCTCCTCGGTCATGACGCGGGGCTTGCCGGCGGCGTCGGCGAGGAGCTGCATCTGGCAGGCGCGGTCCATGGTGATGAACCACCACGCGGCCTCTTCGACGGACCGTCCGACCGTCAGCAGGCCGTGGTGGCGGAGGATGGCGGCCCGCCGGTCGCCGAGCCGGACGGCGATCCGCTCGCCTTCGGTCCGCTCCAGCACCAGGCCCTTGTACTCGTCGAACAGGACGTGGTCGTCGTAGAAGGCGCAGGACTCCTGCACGATCGGGTCCAGGAGCTTGTCCAGTGACGCGAAGGCCCTGCCGTGGATGGTGTGGGCGTGCGCCACGGCCACGACGTCCGGGCGGGCCTGGTGGATGGAGGAGTGGATCCAGAAGGCCGCCTTGTTGGTCCTGCGTCCGCCCTCGATGACCCGGCCCTCCTCGTCGATGAGCAGCAGGTCGCTGACGCGGATCTTGGAGAAGTGCACCGCGTACGGGTTGACCCAGAACCTGTCGGGGAACTCGGGGTCCCGTGCGGTGATGTGGCCGGCGATGCCCTCGTCGAAGCCGTAGCGGGCGAAGATCCGGAACGCAGCCGCCAACTGCCGCTTGCGGTGGGCGCGTTCCGCCTCGATGGTCTCGCGGCTCTCCGCCAGGCGAGGAATGTCCAGTTCCTCGGTGTTCTCGAAGTCGATGTCGTTGCCGCCGGTGGTGATGGACATCGGTACGTCCTTTCCGATGCATGGTGAATTTCTTTCAGGCTGCAACCATCTTCCACTTGCTGTCAACCTCAGAGGTAAGAAAAGTTGCCCATGGGGCACAGAGTGTCCGTCCGCTCAGTCGCCCCTGCGCCACGCGCCCAGCACCATCAGCGTCTTCGTGCCGATCACCGCGCCCGTGCGCCGGAGCCGGTCGATGACGTCTCTGAGGTGCTGCACGTTGGTCACCCGGACGCGGACCAGGGCGTCGGGGTCGCCCGCGACGGTGAAGACCTCCAGGGCCTCCGGGACGCTGGTGGCGGCCATCGTGATCGCCTCGACCTTGACGTCGCCGGCGAACCGCAGCTCGACGAACGCCTCGAAACCGGAGCCCAGCTTGCCGTGGTCGAGGGTGACCGTGTAGCCCGCGATGACTCCGACCCGCTCCAGCCGGTCCACCCGGCGTTTGACCGCCGACGGGGAGAGGCTGACCCGCTCCGCGATCTCCGTCATCGTCCGGCGGCCGTCCTCGACCAGCAGTTCGAGAATCGCCCGGTCGACGCTGTCGATGAGTGCCGTGTCGGTCATGTGGTCCTCCTGGTGCACGTTTTTTGCAAGAGATCCTATTGCCGCTCGGCTTTTTTGCATCACGTGCAAGATACCCGCAACTTAATTGCCAGGGTCTGTGTCCCGCCGGTCCACTGACAACGCCTGCAACTGGTCGGCGACCGCCGTTCGAGGGCGTGAGGAAGGGACCCAGCGGTGAAGGTTGAGCGCGAACTACCCTCAGGCGAGGCCCGGGAGCTACTGGAGCTGACCGTCGACATCGCGGACAAGGAACTCGCCCCGCGTGCGGCCGAGTTCGAGGAGGAGGGGCGCTTCCCCCGTGAGGTGTTCGGCCTCCTGGGCGAAGCGGGGCTGCTGACCCTTCCGTTCGGTGAGGACGTCGGCGGAGGGGGCCAGCCCTACGCCGTCTACCTGCAAGTACTCGAAGAACTGGCCGCCCGATGGGCCGCTGTCGCCGTCGGTGTCAGCGTCCACACCCTGTCCTGCCACCCGGTCTCGGCCTTCGGCTCCGCGGCACAGCGACAGGCGCTGCTGCCGTGGCAGTTGAGCGGCGCGGCCCTCGGCGCCTACTGCCTGTCGGAGGAGCACGCGGGCTCCGACCCCAGCGCCATCCGGGCCGGCGCGGCACGTGACGGCGAGGCGTGGGTGGCCCGGGGCACCAAGGCCTGGGTCACGCATGGCGGCGAAGCCGACTTCTACACCGCGTTTCTGCGTACGTCCGCGGACCCGCGCAACGGCATCTCCTGCTTCCACGTCGACGCCCGGTCGCCCGGCCTGAGCGCGGGTGCCCCGGAGCGGAAGATGGGGCTGCGCAGTTCGACCACCGCGCTGATGCACTTCGACGATGTGCGGGTCCCTGGCGACCGGCTGATCGGCGAGCCCGGCCAGGGCCTGAGGATCGCGTTGTCCGCACTCGACGCCGGCCGGCTCGGCATCGCCGCGGTCGCCGTCGGGATCGCGCAGGCGGCACTCAACCACGCGGTCGACTACGCCCGCGAGCGCCGGACCTTCGGCCGCCGCATCATCGAGCACCAGGGCGTCGGTTTCCTGCTCGCCGACATGGCCGCGCGCACCGAAGCGGCCCGTGCCACCTACCTGGTCGCCGCCCGCCGCAAGGACGCCGGCCAGGAGTTCAGCCGCCAGGCCAGCATGGCCAAACTCATCGCGACGGACACGGCCATGGCCGTGACCACCGATGCCGTACAGGTCCTCGGCGGTGCCGGATACGTCCGTGAGCACCCCGTGGAGCGCTATATGCGCGAGGCGAAGATCACGCAGATCTTCGAGGGCACCAACCAGATCCAACGCATGGTCATCGGCCGCCATCTCGCCGACTCCTGAAGTCGGCCTTGTTTCCCACGACTTGCACATTCCCTACGACTTGCACGTTCCGACGACTTGAAGGAAGGCGGGCACCGTGACACCTCGCGATGCTGTTGCCGTCATAGCGGGAGGCGGCTCGGGGCTGGGGCGGGCGACCGCACACCGGCTGCACCGACAGGGCCGTACCGTCGTGCTGTTGGACCTCCCCGACAGCCAAGGGGAGGCCGCGGCCGCCGCGTTGGGGGAGCGCGCCCACTTCGTCGCGGCGGACGTGACCGATCCGGTCCAGGTCCGGCAGGCCTTCGCGTACGCGGCACAGCACGGGCCGGTGCGCGCGGCGGTCAACTGCGCCGGAGTCGCGACACCGGGCCGCATCCTGGGCAAGCGGGGAGTGCTGCCGGCCGAGGACTTCCGGCGTGTGGTCGAGATCAATCTGCTCGGCACCTTCCACGTGCTCGCCGCCGCTGCCGCCGTGATGGCCGGCAACGCCCCGGACAACGGGGATCGGGGCGTCATCGTCTGCACCGCGTCCATCGCCGCCTACGACGGCCAGATCGGCCAGGCCGCCTACGCGGCGAGCAAGGGCGGGGTCGTCTCGCTGACCCTGTCCGCGGCCCGGGACCTCGCCGACTCGGCGATCCGCGTCGTCACGGTCGCGCCAGGCCTGTTCGACACCCCGCTGCTGTCGGGCCTGCCGGAGAAGGCGCGGACCCAACTGGGCGCCGCCGTACCGCATCCGTCCCGTCTCGGCTCACCGGACGAATACGCCGGCCTGGTCTCCCACATCCTCGACAACCCGATGCTCAACGGCGAGGTCATCCGTCTCGACGGCGCCCTGCGCATGGCCCCGCGCTGAACCCACGCACCGACAAGGCCCGTTGACCCGCTCTCCACGTCGAGAGCATCGCCCGGAAAGAGAACACGCATGGCACACGCCGTACAAGACCCGCTGTCCGAAACGTCATTCGCCGATCCACCCGTCCAACTGCTCGATCCAGCAGGGAGATTGGGTACGGATCCCCGGCTGCCCCTCGACCCGGCGACCGTCGACCTCCCCGCCCTCTACCGCGACATGACGCTCGTCCGCCGCCTGGACACGGAGGCCATCGCCCTTCAACGGCAAGGCGAGTTGGGCCTGTGGCCCTCGCTGCGCGGGCAGGAGGCGGCGCAGGTCGGCGCGGCCTACGCGCTGCACGACCGGGACATGGTCTTCCCCACCTACCGCGAGCACGGCGTGGCCTGGTGCCGCGGTCTCGACCCGGTGTCGCTCCTCGGCCTCTTCCGGGGTACCACGCTGGGCGGTTGGGACCCCTACGCACATCACTTCAACCTGTACACGCTGGTCATCGGCGCGCAGACCCTGCACGCGGTCGGCTACGCCATGGGCCTGTACCGCGACGGCAGCACCGGTTCGGGCGATCCCGATCGCGACACGGCCGTGCTGGCGTTCCTCGGCGACGGCGCGCTGAGCGAGGGCGAGACGAACGAGGCGTTCATCTG
>Ga0307510_10005741_pt1 | contig 14790 bp, 7 predicted proteins | sample 12_EM_MG_FD_207224 | JGI IMG/M metagenome (GOLD analysis project Ga0307510, IMG submission 207224) | Populus trichocarpa ectomycorrhiza microbial communities from riparian zone in the Pacific Northwest, United States - 12_EM | ecosystem: Host-associated > Plants > Roots > Unclassified | place...
AAGTAAAAGAAATTACTTAGTTATCTGAACTTGAAAATAAATTTACATAAGAAAGAGGAAGACAACAACTCAAAAGGAAAAATGACTCTATTAATTAGTGAAAAAAAAGAAAAAAGTTGAAGTAAATAAACTGAAAATATATATTATATATTATATTAAAATATAAGCAAACAGCAACTTTCCACTTTCCGTGTATCAAATCCTCTCCAAATTATTATATTAATATCCTAATATAGAAAATACTTAAAAAAAAAAATGAAGGGGGCAATTGCCCCCTTTTGCACCCACGTGGCTCCGCCACTGACTCACACAACACTAGCTAAGATTTTGGAGAAAAGTTAGGAGATGAAGATGAAAAACTATTAGGTGATGAAGGTGTTTCATTAGCATCAAATTCTAGCCTAAATGGTAGTGCCACTGATAAGGAAACACCAACTATATAAGCCGAAAACAATGGATCAAGATCAAGCAAATCATTCCTAGAAAACTGCATGGAGACAACTTTAAGTCCTGATTCATCGAAACAAATCTGTCACTTAAATGAATAAGATTTGTCAAATAAATGTGAAGATTACTACCTGCTCTGTTTTTTCTTATGCAAAGATAGCTAGTGCCCTTTGTAAAAATTTAACGTGAGACTACCTGTGTTGGACAATATTGATTCGCTACTCTAGTTGGCGTCAAGTCCTCCACTGTTTTCCCAGAAGAACAACATTAACCTTTGTTCATTGTAGTTGGATACACGTCGTTCATCATTAAGAGATGTGCCATGGCATGGACTTATTATCAATGAGTAAATGAGAATGGACATGGCCTAATGATTACTGCAAAAATGAAAAGATCAACCTGCATTCTGTCTTGACTAGTGAGTGATTCCATGACCCTTTTCCCATGTATAAAGACACGCGAATTTAGTTTTTCTAAGCTTAGCTTTTACAATATACAAAACCAACCTCACGTGGAAAGGTAACCTGAATGCTTGTCTGTAATGAGATTTTGTGTCAGGGGAATATGAAGCTAAAAACCTTGGATACCTATCCTCTTTATTTTGAACTGTGGCAGCTTTTTAATTTATTGAAATGAAGAGACTAATCAATCCCTCAAAGGCTGAAATTCTTTGTGTTCAAGGGATAAGAAACAAGGGCAGGTTGGCATGATAAACTTAGGGTTCCTCAGTTACTTAATAGCCTTTAATCTGTCATCTTTGTGACTTATGAAAGTGTGCTTGTGAAGAGAAATGAGTCATGCTCAGTATTGATTAGTCTGGTTCGTGTTTTTCCTAGCTACCAAACGGGGAAATTTTAAGGTTGAAGTAGCTTGTCCTTTTTCTTGTTTTATTTTCTCCCCCATCTAGTAATATGATGGATCAAGTTTTTTGAATGCTCACCTTCACAAGACTTGGACGTTTTTCATTAGAAGATTTAATAGGTTTGAACCATCCCAAGAATAAGGATTTACATGTTAGGAGATGACAACCCTCTCTTTATATTTCAAAACCCATTAACCCTGGTTAAAGTTGACTCGGCCTAACAAATTAATCTGGTAAATTGTAATTTGATGTCTTATTTTGGTTGATTTTCAATTTGAATGAGTTTTAATATTGACCCAATTAAATTTGATTAACTTAACAAGTTGATCTGCAATTAGATTCATCTTGTCAAACTCAGTCCAAACTCATGGATTGAAATCAAGAAACTTTAAAAAATAATAGACTCAGCAAACTAATGACTTACGAGTACGACCCTTTTCTAGCTCAGATCCCAGACCGAATGACAAAAAAAAAATTAAAATAAAAAATATTCTAATGCTTCAAATATAGAAGCAACAGTCCTCTGTATTGTTTTTGGTCATAAACGACACCAGCAGAAATTCCCAGTGGGTGATATGATTTTTCTCATTGCAATTTGGGAATCATGCATTAGTTCCATGAATCACACGGTTATTTTTGTTGTTAAATAGAATAAACACGAAAAAAAAAAAAAAGTTCAACGAAAACAAGAAAAACAGAAAGGGCTATTTTGGTTGCCAAAATTCATTATTGTTGCCTTGTCAGCTTCCACAAAGACAAGCTTCGAAGGTAGTGTTGTCTATTTTCGTTGCCAAAATTCAATTTGATCTTTCCTGTGTTGGGTACACCATTGCCTAAATTAGCTGGCAAGCAAGGTGACAGGAAAAGTCCACCAGTGTGCAGGTTCTTCCAGTAAAATCAAACCTCTTGTACAGTGAATCCAAGAAAATCCGAGAGGTCAACAGCACCTCAAATTGTAATTTATTTGGCTGGAAACACACAAATCATGCCACTAAAGGGGGAAACTGCAGAGATTTCTTGGCCCCCAGTTGTAGAGCAGTACTCATCTGTTCTGAAGGGACAAAAATTGTTTCTCTTCCCACATGATATCAAGTGTTAATCAATCACAGAAATCTGATGGCTTGGTGGCGATTGATTAATGCCACCAATGAATTTGTAAACCCACATGACAGAAAATTCAGGCTGTTATCCGAGGAACGAGGAAAAAAGCCCCGATGCACTCCCAAAGAAAATAGCACGAGAGCTTATTCATTATCCACCATAATTTGTCAAAAGATTATTCGATATCTCATTGGAAAAAAAAAATCAGAGTGAGTTAAAAGGGAACCAGAAAATAGAACAAACAAAATACTAGATATGCACAAACATTACAGCTCAAATCCAAGCAATCCAAACTTGTGCTCAAAGTGCCATTTTTCAGATTCAAAATGTGGGACTGGACAGTGTATCCCTGCGTTCTCAGTGAGATTGCTTTGGTTCTTGTAAACTCTTTTAGGTAATAGTTCTGCACTCACCTTTGGAATTAAAAAAGCTTTCCTGCATGCTGAGTTCCACTTCTCATCATTGCACAGAATTCTTCGTAGTTGATCTTCCCATCCTATTAAATCCCAAGATATTATTAGCAACCAATAATGTCATTATTATAGGAGTCACAAGAGCTAGAATTACAACCACTTACATTATCTGCATCCACCTCGGCAATTATTTCCTTTATGGTGGCTTCATCTCCCATTCCATATTCCTTCATTGCCGATTCTAATTCATCCCTTGTTATATACCTGTCATGAAATTTATAAAAATGAGCTTTTCTTCCTGGGAGAATCTAGTTTGCCCCGTGTCATAATAAATTGATAAGAGTTACTAAAGTTCCTTACTATGGTATGATCAGAAATCACTTTTACGTGTAAACTAACTATGAGGGAGAAAGTACAAATTACATTCACTTTCACATTCTACTAGTTGAAACTGATCAAACATGGTAAATATATAAAGTCAAGGATTTCCAAACAAGAAATGTGGCCATTGGGGAAAATGAGAACTCACCCACTGCTGTCCTTATCAAAGTACTGAAATGCTTTGTATAGGTGTTCATCTCTTTCTAACTTATATCTATGCATAGTAGCAGAGATAAACTCAATGTAGTCAATAGATCCATTTCCATCCACATCAGCCTGAAATGTATTGCATACATTACTAGAATATGAGTATGAGATACACGAAATAATCAGAAAATTCAGTTGTGTTAAAGCCTGGTATTACTTACAGCTTCCATGAGTTGCTTTACTTCAGCTTCAGAGAGCTTTGACCCAAGTCGAGCCAAACCTGTCTTCAGTTCTTCATAGGTGATGGTGCCACTCTTGTCAGTGTCCATGTTTGTGAACATTGTTTTAAGACCTTTAATTTCTTCTTCAGAAAGATTTTCAGCAATAACCTATGAGATTCCAAAGTATACAATGTTATGAATAGAAGACCAAAAGCAATCCAATATTCCCATCTAGACTCTCATAACTCAACTTGGAAAACATACCTTAGAGTTTCAACTGCTTTTAATAAAGCAAATACACCTTACACTTTTTTCAACTTCGAGAATGACACTTGAGGATACATTATTAAACAATATTTGAAAAGTGAAACTACAGGTTGAAATTACGTGCTTCCTTAATACATCTAATGGCTGGTTGAACAAAAATCCCAAGCCTTATTAAAACTTCAAAGGATCTATCAGTAAGAGGAAATAGGTTCAAAGAACTCTTGTGCATAAAGCATACAATTGCAGGATGGTATTCTGTTAGCATCCACACCAGAGATAAGATGTGTCCATCATCTTGGGGAATGGCTGCTATGCATTTTTACATTGGAAATACAATAAGAATATTTAATGTCAAGTGACAGAAAAAGGACTAGAAACTTCCATTTTACCATTACGGTCACCACCTACAGTTTATATGTTATATATCCAATCCCATTGAAACATAACAATAAATCTCCTATGAGTGAGAAAGTATGTCCTGTGCCTAGGGTCTCCAACTCTGAACTCTTTGATCTCTAAACAGAAAATCAGATGTGAAGGCACAAGGCATTGAGTGACATCTGCTGTGCCCATATGTAGTTAATAACTATGGAAGCAGAATATATGAATATATACACATGCCAAACCCTGCTACATGAAATGCAATAAATTACAATAACTCTTCTTGATATATCTATATAGTTTTTGCAAAATAACTTCCATACATAATCAGCAAAGATCATTCAACCATAGGACTTATAGACACATACGCAAATATTTAGAGCATAACCACAAATCAAAACACAGTACTTAGAAAAGAACTACAAGAACAATAAGGGCATATCAGATAATTTAAAAATTTACCTTCAAAGCAAGCTTCTTAAGCTTATTCATTGCCCTGAATTGTTTCATTCTAGAGAGAACAGCACTATCTAATGGCTTGTCAGCACCTCCTTCCTTAATCCATGGATGCTCTAACCACACACCACCATTGATTTTAGGCACAAAAAGCATGCCAGTGCAACGCAAAAGTCATGGAATACCAGAAACTGACCATAAATTAAAGCTTCTTACCAAGAACTTGTGTAGAAGTGATTCGCTTTTTAGGATCCTGAGTCAACATCCTCCTGACAAGATCTTTTGCACTGTTAGTTATTGAAGGCCATGGGTCACTTTCAAAGTCAATGTCTCCTTGTAGAATGGCATCAAATATTCCCTTTTCATTTTCTACAACACAAATTTAGTCAATTAAATTAATCCAGAGGAAATCTATAGTAATTTATAAGAGAGCTTTTCTAAAAAAAGTTGGCAAAAAATTGTCTTTACCAGCCCAAAAGGGAGGTACACCACTGAGTAGAATATACAAAATAACTCCTGCACTCCAGATGTCTATTTCCTTTCCATAACTACGGCGCAATACTTCAGGAGCAACATAATATGCACTGCCCACTATATCACGGTAAACTTTACCTGCAAAGTTTTGGAAAATCTCAGTTAACATAATAATTCATGGTCGATTTAATATTTCTAAGAACAAATTGAGATAATCCTAAAGCTTGAATGGAATTTCAAAAGAGCAACATAGGTTGAAATTTGATGAGAACGAAGACAGAAAGATCATACAAATAAGTAAAATGAATGGAAGACCTGATGTGACTTTTTGTCAATTGCTAGTGCCACAACAGCTTATCTCATTTTTTTCAAATTCATCCACCTTGCTATATTTATACAGCTTATATTCTCCTCAGTTCAGATGAGTCATACAAGGAAAAAACAAAAAAAAAAAAAAAAAAAAGAATCATTAGGCATTTCTTGATCATCCAGGTCCACTAAAATCTCTTTAGTTTACTTGATATCCCAACCTCAGTAAGATCCTTAATCGACAAAACACGCCATTATAGTGTCTTAGTAACTGTCTTGAGAAACATAGAGTTCTAACTCCTTTTTCCTTCAGAAGTTAGATAGAACAGGTATAACTAACAAGTGTTTTCTTGTTAGTTAACATGCAGAATAAGGTTGAATCTGTTATTCTTATATAGAAAATCAGCAGCGGATAGATCTACCAGAAATAAACTGACTTGAAAACCTAACTGCTAGCCACATGAAACAGAAGAGCAGGAAAACAAGTGTTTTCCACTCTTTACTTGTTAGAAATCAGCTGAAAAAAGTAAATTGAGCAGAAGACCAGATATAACTTGTTGTCAACTGCTGGCAGGCAACAGCGTGTCACATTTCCTGAAATCTATCCATCCTGCTCTATTTATATGGGTTACATTCCCCTCAATATAGCTTAACCCAAGGAATTCAAAAATAGTAAAAGAAAAGGATCACTTGGTATTTCTTCATCATCAAACTTCACCATAGCCTCGATATCATTTGCTAATTTGTCTAATATCACCACCAAGCTCAAAGTGTAATCTAATAAACAAAAGATGCTGTTATAGTATTCAAAGACATTTCCTGGATGACATTGTTTCTAACACCTTTTTATGGATAATCAAACTGTCTCCCTAGGCTTTTACACATAAATATAGTCAGAGGCAGAACCACATCAAAATTAGTACATAATCCAGCAAATAGGATATGAACAGCGGGCCCCTATTCTCTATTTCACAGTTGCTCATTCTAATAGCAAATAACCAATCCAATTGCATCACTTAATACCAATTTCAACTCCTTTTCTACTTCTTGAACAAATTCAGAACTAAAATCTGAACAATTCCAAAAATGTAATGCAGAAAAATCCTGAAATTCACAAAAAATTATTCACTAAAAATTAAAGCTCAGACCTTACACAACACAGCAGATTTTAACACGATCCTCGAACAATTCAGCATATAATACAACATTACATATATCATATAACCAATAACTGAACCAAAAAGGAAAAAACATTAAGAAATTAACCTTCCTCAATGAACACAGACAACCCAAAATCAGTTGCCTTCAGTTTAGCGCCCTCAGCTTTGCTAGAAAGCAAGAAATTCTCCGGCTTGAGATCTCTATGCATCACTCCCATAAAATGACAAGCATGTACCACATTCACTATCTCCCTACAAATCTTAGCAGCATCTCTCTCTGAATAATGCCCTTTTGCTATAATCCTATCGAAAAGCTCCCCACCTGCACAAAGCTCCATAACAAGATGCACAGATTGCCTATCCTCATAAGCCCCTCTAAATTCAACAATATTTGGCTGCCCCGACAAGTCCTGCATGATATGAACCTCTCTTTTCATATCCTCTCTATCATTCTTATTCACTAACTTCCTCTTCAATATTGACTTGCAAGCATAAGTATGACCAGTTGAATTCTCTGTGCACAAATAAGTAACACCAAACTGACCTCTACCCAATTCTTTTCCAAGAGTATAGTGTTGCTTGATGTCTTCAAAAGGCTTGCCAAGTATAGTATCAGGAACTGGCCTTGTTGGGGTTTGTTGTTGTGTCTGTTGAGGTCTTGTTGGTGGGGTTTGTTGTTGTGTCTGTTGAGGTCTTGTTGGTGGGTTTTGTGTCTGAAATTGAGGGACTGTGACTTTCTGTTGGCTTTGATGATATTGAGGCTGTTGTTGTTGATTGGTTTGCCTGGGATATCCAGTTGCTGGTCCTCTATAACCATTAACATCTGGTGTTGGAGCATTTTCTTTGCTACCACAACAACCCATCTCGAGATTTGAAAACTCTTGAAAGAAATGGAGTTAGAGATTGAAACTTTGGATCAAAAAAGCAGTAAAGATCGAAACTTTGTGAGAATCTGAGCAAAAAAGCAGATCAACTTTTGGGCTATGAAGGCTAAATCTTGAGAGAGAGCGATGATATATCGAAGTGATTTCTTGGAAGTTGACTCTTCACAGCTGCCATAAATAAAAGTCTTTTGAGAAATAATTTTGTGTTTATATCCGGGTAGATGGAAAGGTTAGACTGGATGCTGAAAAAAAAAAGGGGCTTAGGGAGGTTTAAATGTAAAATAATTATTATTATTACTTCATTTAGGTTTGAATATTTTAAATTTTACTCTTAATTAAGTGATTATATTATTGAATCTGGGATATTTTCATTTTAAAAATTAAATATTTTTCAGCTTAGTATCTCTGATTTTTCTGGAAAGAAGATATTTTTTTTATCTTTTTTTATTGATTTTTAATGAGTAATAACAGGATAATTATGTAAAAAATCTTACTAGCACAAATAGAATTTTTATATAAAGAATATTATAAGTTATTTATAAGGTAAGCAAATCACTTGTGTAATACTATTTATTTAGTTGGGTTTTTATGTGCAATTTTAATTTTAATTTTAATTTTTCTTTATTTTAAGAATAATGAAAGTGTATGGCTGGTTTGATTCTCTCCTACCCACTTGTACTACAAGACCTTGTAAACAGTGGGCTAAGCCATCTCCTTTGTATTTCTGGTTTTGATTAATTTTAAAGCTTTTAGGTATTAAATTTTATATTTAATAAGATTTTATACAATACCTCCATGTTGAACATCTACATTTATAAGAAATTTATTTACCATGTTTTTTTTAAAAAAAAATTAAATATAAAAAGATAATGTTGTAAATAAATCTATTGAAACATTTCTCAAAGATTTTTTTTTATTATTATTATTATTATGGGTGTTAAGGCCAGCTTGTGCCTATCTTAAATAATTTCATGAGCTCTGAAATTAACAATCATTTTATGGATCCTGAAATTAACAATTATATAAATTTTCAGTGGACATAAAATTCATGGAAGGAATATTTAATTTATATTGATGTTGTTGTATAGGTTATAAGTTTTTTTTTGTGATTTATATAAAAAACAAGAAAAACTCTTCTTCTTCTTTTTTTTTTTAGCTTTTTATGCATTTAAAGGGTTGTACCCTCGTCGTAGTGCCCTATTCAAGTTGAGTTGATATTTGATCTCGATCAAATCTTAGTTAGACAAAAAAAAAAAAAAAAACTAATTCAGTTACATCTTATAACACATTTGATATTTGATAATAGATAGATAGATTAGGTAAAATTGTTATTTCTACTTAATATAAAACAATTGCAACACCTATTATGTTAGGTTAATGTTTAAATAATTGCTAACATTTTAAATTTAAAATTGATTTTTTTATTTACTGTTTTAACAAAATTTAAAAAAAAATCAATACGATTTTCGTGATAATAGTTTGTGATGTGGATAAAAAATCTAAATAATATTTGTATCACATATTTTAGTGGACCAAATATGACCATGGTTTTTGTAAGCTTTTATTTAATTTATATATCTATTCTAAAAAAAAAATTGAAATTTGAATATTGACAAAACAATAAGATTAAATGCTAACCAGTAAAAAAAATAATTATTTCTAATCGAGTAAAGCTTTTTAATGCTATTCAATAAAAAAAAAAACAATTTGAAGTAAAAAGAATCCCCCCCCCCTCCTGAATTTGGGTTCCTTTTAAGATTTATTTATAAATTATAATTAAATGTGATACAGAAAATATATTTAGGGACAGTACTTGAATAATTTTGCATCATCATTTTCATCCTTGGAGTCTCTTTATATTGAGTTTTAACACTTCACCATGTAATTATGTTAACTTTTCACCTTGAATGCTAGCTCAATCAATCAAGTTTTGAGTTTGTTTTTTTAATAATTATAAGTTATAATTATATTAAATATATATTTATTTATATTATCAACCACATTTCAAGTTTCAATTGACCACACAAAAACATGATATTTATTTGTTTATACAATCAACTGCATTTTACACCAAGGTTAACTGCAAAAGATATTTTTTGTTATGTGTTTTGTGCGGCCAACCGTAGTTTAAAACGTTGTTGGTCACCCATATAGACTGTGTTTAATATTATGGTAATTTTATGATTATGGTTTGAAAAAAATTATTTTATAAAAAATTGCTTAAGGTTTGTTTAGTATGGGTGTTTGGGTGGGAGGTGTGGTTGTTTTTTTTCAAAAAGCTACCACACTTCTTACTAAAAAGCATGTATTTTTTGCTTTTAGAAAGTGTGATGTGTGCTTTAAGAGGGTGGTACCTTAAAAAAAAAGCTATCACACCTCTCACCCAAACTTGGTTAAAACTGTGGTTGAAATTGAGGTTGAACAAAAAATAGTTTAATGTGTTTGGTTAAGAATGTTTTTCAAATTGAGGTTATAAAATAACTAAAAAAGATATATATATATATATATTAATATTGATGATTTTTAATTTAAATATTATAGATCTAACTATTGCTATTACATTATGAAATAAATAATACTTTATATAAAATATTTTTTATTGTTCCATTAAACTATCTACAATTCCATCATGTACGAAATTCATCCAATAAGGACTATATTTTCCATGGTTTTTTGAGCGTGCAATAAAATCAGGTAAAATATCATCAAGAACAAAATTGGAATTACGATCAAATTCTACAAATGCTACGTCATCATGCGATCTCCTTCTAATTTATGTAGTGTCATTGAATAATGTTAAACACTAGTTTTTCGAATAAAACACAATTAACAACAAAAATAAAATTAGATTTTTTTTACTGGGTCAGACCCGGTCCAATGCATTTAAGTTTGGACCAAACCCGGACTGGCCATGAATAGTGGAGACGCTCTCCATTGTTTACTTTTGTAAAGTGAGCAATGCATAGTGAATTAATTCACTTTCCACAAACGACATAAGAAGAGAAGCTACTTGAAGCTGCTTTTGGTTAACCTGCGTTTTAAACGTAAATTATATTGGGTCCCACAAATAATAAATTATATTTTATAATTTACTAGATGGTTTTTTCCGTGATTTACTTCAAAAGCAGAAGCAACCACATAAACAAATAAAATAGTCCATGAAAGTATGTTTTAACTGTTTGAATGTTGACAATATTTAACATTCTTCTTAATTGATAATATATTTATTTTTATCAATGAAATGTCAGTTAACTTAACTTATAAAATGCAAATATGCTAGTTTTTCTTTGAATTTTCTACAATCATTTTCTTTTATTTTGTTTTGATTCAATGACCATGATATTTTAAACCATTTTTCATTGATTAAGACTAAATTCACTTCTAATTGATAAATTAGAAGTGAATGTGGTTAACTTTAACCCAAGATCAATGTTTAAGTGTGATTTTCTTATAATACTAAAGTTTGTTCACCAAGCAAATTAGGTGCATTTGGCAATATATATAGGGCATGAGTAGTGTTTTATTGTAGCATTATACATTGTTTATTTGTTTATTTTGAATTGCTAAAATAAAATTATTTATTGTCCCTTATTGGAAAAAAAAAAACCTTGAGAATGAGGGCGCTTTGATTTTTTCCCTAATTTATTGATGATTATAAAATTGCTGGGGGTATATTATTATTTTTTAGAAATTTATTTATTTATTTATTTTGTATAAAAACCATATCAAAATAGTTTGTATGCAAAAAAAAATAAAAAATAAAATTAGAAGCCGCGGGGAACGCGGGTTTAAAGCGTGTTTGCGTGTGTGAACTAATTAATGACATAAGCAATATGCAAGCCTACCTAACATGCTTTCCTGTCTGTCGTTGTCCAAGACCAAGCCAGTGCTAGCTACGAAACTACACCTGTCTTTCCTCTTTGCTAACACAACTGGGAAGTGGGAAGTTTAAGCCTTAATTATTTCTTAGTTTTCCCATAAAAGCTAGCCCTCTACTCTCGTCTCGTATGAATTCGGTGTTTTTCACGTTTTATTTTATAGGCAAAAAGGGAACATGCGGCCTCTTGTCGGCTTCGTTTGCTCCGTGACTGGGTCCAGAGAAAAAGATTCCAACCCGAATAACATTTTGTAATCTTATTCCCATCATTGCAATGAAGAAGACTGATGGCTTTTTATTTTCTTTCATCTATAACGTGTGGAACTTGCTCTCCTTTCCATTCAATTCAGCCACTATGGAGTTCTTGATCATTCCTTCCTTCTCATCTCTCTTGGAATTATTTTCTTTTTAATATTAAAAACATCCTTGTACTTTCACTCTTGTTTATAGTTTAGGGCTTGTGGCCATAAATAGATTTAGTTTTTGTGTTATTACTTTAGATTTAAATTCAACAAGAGATTTGAATAATATTTTTTAGTAAATACATGAATCTATATGAATTATTGATTTGTCTGTTGCTCTTTGGAATCTTCTTGGTGCCTCCATGGATGGATAAGTGAAAAGGACTCATTCACTGCTCTGTATATTCTGAGAAGTCTTGCGAGGCCCATCTACATATAGTGAAGCCTCTTTCCAGGCCTCCCATTAGCCCATAGAGATTATTCACAACCATCTCCTTATTTATACGAGATGGGAAATGTAGGTTAAAAAAATAATTATAAATTGTAGTTTTTTCTTTTTAATCAAGGTTTTAATAGAGAATTTTTTTTAGAATTCATGTAAAACCACCGTGGTGTTTATTTATTAATTAAATATGTGAAAGGTACAAAATAAAAACTGCATCACAGTGCACCATCTGGAGTTGTAATTTTCTAATTTCCTGCATTGAGGGTTTTTTTTTCCTTTGCAATTTCAACCATTTTCATGCCCCTCGTTTTTTTCCTTCAACAAGTCCGCAATCTTTTGGCACGTGAAAGATGCTCTAGCTGTATCATACAGTAATCTAAAACTAAACTATAGAAATGCAAGAAACGTTTAAATAAACTTTGACAGGAATATGATACTACCCTGTAGTTTACATCAGTGGATCTTGGTAATGAAAAAGAAGGAACGTCCAGCGCAATACAGGGGCCAAAACTACTGTTTTTTGTACGTGTAGATTGCATTTTTATGTGCACACACTTAAGACTGTCATGGACTAATTTGGTTTGATCAGGATAACTTAGTCAGAGACAATTAAAGAGTGACAGTGATCGGGCGTGTGTGTGTACACTTGTAGGGCTTACTGCTGCTTAATTTGGAGTTTCAGGTGAGAATTTAAAGTACAGAGGGAGTGGAAAAGAACAGGTAATGCGGGAGCTTGAGATAGGTGAGGGCCTTGTGGTCGATGGTTGTCTGGCACCGATAATTTTGTTGGCAGACAAGTTTGGAAGTTTGATCCTAATCTTGGAACGCCAGAGGAGCTCGCGCAGGTCGAAAATGCACGGGACAAGTTCTGTCAAAACATAATCTGATTGATTGTGATTAAATTAAGGTGGGGTTCAACGACATGCCTTTGTATTAGATTAGTTTTCGGTACTAGCAACTAGGGCCTCCTCTACGTACTTGGGATATGGCTTTCTGGGCTGGAAGTGATTGTTGAGACTCAACTGCAGCAGCTGGTGCTGGTTCTTGGGGTTTAGTGATTCTCGCCTGTCACACACAGTAGCAAATTAGCTTCTGTTCCTTGTTCATCTGCCTCCAAAATCTATAAACAGATCCCGTATTCAACACCTGGCTTGCATAAATCTTCTATGTATAGCTCCAGGACAACACATGGTTGGTTACTAATGGAAAAGTTTTATTTGATGAATTCGGTAGCATTGTGAGTTCACCATTCGTAGATGCTCTGGAGACCAGCTGCTGCTGACATCCTGTTCCAGTATTCAGCATGAAAATATTGAAGCGTAAACAAAATAAGGACAAAACCTTACAATCTTCCCTTGCTTAAACCATTTGTTAAATAATAAATTAGTGAACAGGTTCTATTTTTGAGTTGGGATGGTTGTTCCACACTATTTATCAAAGAAGCTAGGCCCATCTGAATATTTCTCTGTTCCAAGAACACATGATTTATGTTTACATAACTCAGTTTTAACAAAACACACACGTATAGTATTTGTAATTTTAATACATGTTATAAGCATACCTGAAATATGTATTTATATATATTATTCTTTTATTTCATGTTGAATAAAAAATATATTACTCATATCTGAAACTTTATATTTAGAATATCAACATATAATTTTTTTTATCCAGCATAAGTTATGAATATAGTAAAAACCCGACCCATAGCTATCAATTATCATCCATGAATTACTTTTGCTGAGATTAAGGCCCTAAATCTTTATATATATATATATAAACAAAACTGTTATAGTTTAATTAGGCTTCGTTCTGTCCAACCCAACCAACTGGGCTGTTAGATATCTACCCTATGAACATGAGTTTACAATGGGTTCATACAGCCCAGAAAAGGATGGACAGTGATAACATTTTTGTAGAAGAGTGTTAACATCAAGGGAAAACACTCTAATACTCTATAATTTAAAATCAAATCGACTTTATTATCATATATTAATTAGTGCAATAATATAGAATGGTAGCTACTCCTAAAATGCTGAAGTTTTTTCCAGCATGGTATCGCTATCAAATACATAAATAGATAAGATAACACAATTAATGCCCTTATTCATCAAGTCTCAATCTTATGTTGCAGCCAGGTGTTCATGATTTTGAGTTTGGAATTAACAAAAACCACACCTTCTTTAGTATCTTCTCCATCTAGTATTTTCTATGATAATCAGTATTAACTCCATAGAGTGAAATAAGCAGGGTAATACAATTATTTGAATCGGAGTTTGTTTTCTGTAAATATTCATCTTTAGTAAAGCAACGCATGATGTTTTTTAAGAATATATTTTATTTAAAAATATACATTTTATTTTTAATAACTTCATGTCAAAAACACTTGAAATAACATTAATTTGATGTTTTTTTATCGAAGAGATAATGGATTGCATTATAACCATCAGAATTTTAGGTTATCGGTATCTTCCTTTTTCTCTTAAAGAACTCAACTGGAACTGTATGCCACTTCTTCCATTCTCTTTTCGAAGTCATGTCACTTGCATGGATCACAAAAGAACTCAGAATATATGTGAGAATCTGAGAGCATTGATCTTGATGATCATCGTGAAAATCTTGTGGACCCTGTAAATATCCCACAGTACTCTTGTATGGCAGTAGTGGAGTGTTTATTAACATCTTCAAGAGAAAAAAGAAAATACCAGGATTTTTTGGAAAAG
>Ga0307510_10005742_pt1 | contig 14789 bp, 15 predicted proteins | sample 12_EM_MG_FD_207224 | JGI IMG/M metagenome (GOLD analysis project Ga0307510, IMG submission 207224) | Populus trichocarpa ectomycorrhiza microbial communities from riparian zone in the Pacific Northwest, United States - 12_EM | ecosystem: Host-associated > Plants > Roots > Unclassified | place...
TGGCCATTTGATTTCTAATTGTTCGAGTATTCTTATTTAAAATATTGTGACATATAAAGAGAGGTCAACTTATTGGACATTAATTGTACATAAGTTGACATGACTTATCCATTCCTGCCTGCCGTGTTAGTTCTTGTTTCCGTTTCCAGGCCGTGGGTCAAATTCTGTCTATCATCTCGTCATTCCCTCCCATACATAAAAGATGCGTCCGTGGGGCCCATGCGATTGCAGCCGATTATCCTATCTACAGACGAGTACTTGAATTTACCAAACAGATGCATCTGATTGACCAGGGACTCGTTACTCGAATCCATTTCTCCTAGTAACAATTACACATCCCCCTAGCGCAAATATCACGCGGACAACCAGCTGCGCAGAAAAAACACTATAATCAATCCGATCCGGTTCAGTTGCTCCTTCCGCGCAATACAAATACAAACAACCAACAAGTCCATCACATGACCACTACTACACTTTTTTTTTTTTTGGAATCCATTATTGTGCACCTTTGGGTACAGAACCCTATCTAGCACTTCACGTTCGTATATACATGTGTTGTAACTAATGTTTTGGTTTTACTACGGTGTGCACTACTACACATCTTCATCGTCATGAGTCTTCAATGGTTCAACAGCCGTCACTCGACTCCGACAAAGCCACGCTCTCAAGCTCTATCAACCACACCGCCGCAGCAAGCCACACCAGCACAACCTCGACGCGAGGCCCATGCAACGGGATATTGATCGGCAGCGGCTTCGCCTTGCCCTTGCCCAGGTCGAGGCCGGCGAAGGCGAAGACGTGAGCTTCCGCTCCTCGAGCACATTCTGCTCCGCGCGGCGCGCTGGCGCTCCGCGACGGGTGCGAGTATGACACGCGCGCAATCGAGTGACTCGCCAGAGTCGATATTGCCGTGAAGGACGGGGGCGGGAGAGAGCGACGGTGTGGGGGGTACCAGAGCCAGAGCAGAATGTGAGGCAGATGAAGATGTCGATGGCGAGAGTGGGTCGAGAAATGTCCCAGGTGCTTGGAGGAGAAGCGCTTTGACGAGCGGACGCGTGAGAGGGGGGGAGAAGAGAGAGCAAGAGGCGACGAAGTGCGTTCCGGGGGTGCCTCGATGGCTAGCTTGCCGTTGGGCGGATTGTTATTCCCGCGCCCACGAGAATGGGGCTGGGTGCCGTTGCACCAGCCGCCCGCAAGCCTCTCGAGCGTCCCTACGAACTCCACTTGGGCCATCGAGCGCGGGGATAGAAAGATCGGATAGCCCTCGAGACCATCGACAACCGTGGCCGCACGGACGAACGCGCGGAGCAGAGCGGTAAAGTCGCCGAGCATGAGCAGGCAGAGTAGCACCGAATAGTGCGACTCGACTAACAAGGGTGGTACGTCGTGAACAGCACTGCCGAGTCCGGCCGCTCCACGGTGTTATCGTCACCATCGGAGGAGGCATTGTCGTCATTGCTGGACGAGCAAGACAGTGGCGGAGTTTCTAGGGCGTCAAAGTGGGCGAGGAAGCGCTCGTGGTCGCGAATGCTCTTCCTCAGTAGCCCGCCAATCTGTTCCCGAAAAAAACCCTCGGCGAGCACAGCTCGATACGCTTGAAGCTTCGTCCCAGAGGTGCTACCGAGTGGCCCATCTGGATTTCCTATCTCGACCCCGCCGTAGCGCCCGTTCTGGATGTAACACAGACGGAGCTCCGCCGCGCCTTCGACCGAGATCCTCTTGCGAATGCCTTCAAGTTTCAAGATCCTCTCCTCGACTAAGAAGATGGCATTCTGAAGATAGGCCGTAGGGCGGAGGAAGGACAACTGTGGCTCGATGGGCTCTGGAGCGTCGGGAAGAACAGATGGGTGGACTTTTTGAGGCGTTTCGATCTCAGAGTTATCACCGCCCCATCGGCGTCACTTGTTCCATCGGAAGGCGCTTGCCTGTTCGACTTTTTCTTGCTATCCTTTTTCCTCTTTGTCGCCCTTTACTTTACTTTGGGGAGTGTGAACTACCGTTGCGAAGGAAGGAGCGGGTCTTGCGTAACGCTCGAGCCTCCTTGAGCGCATGCGTGAAGCCCTTGACAGCAGCGGAATACTCGTCCTGGAAAGTGAGGACGATGCCCCGTGTACGGAACAACTCGAGTCGCTGGGGATAAGCCTTGATGAGTTCGTCGAGAACGCAGGCCGTAGTAGACCCGGCAAGTTGCCTGCCGTCTCCAGTTAAATGGAAACTATCGGGAAGGTAGAGAAGCGAAGACGGATGGTATCTCCTCGTGGAAAAAGTGGAAAAATTTGGCGTCCGGGTCACTTGGATCTTTAGAAAACCAGTATGCAAGGACAAAGTTTAAGAATGACGCACCAATTTGAGAAGCCATTCTGCGACATCTTCGAACACACTGCCACCCTGCATTCCACCACGCTCAAGGCAATCCAGTCAGCCATACAGGCCAGGGCGAGACACGCACGTAGCCATCCCATTCTGCCACCCCGAGATCCTGTTGTCGATGTTGCAACCCAGAGTCATTTTGAGGCGCATGGTTCTGAGGTGGTGGTAGTCTGGAGGAAGCGTCGACGCGTCAATGCATGAAAATTTGCGTTGGTTATATCATACTTTTCGGGGCCATCGCTGCCTAGTTCAGTGTTCAGTCTATTTCAGTACTTTTTCAGGCTTGAAGATGTATTTGTCATCGCACGGGATTTGGAACGGTCGCAGGTATGCTGGGTGCTGACCTGTACTACCATGGTACCCTTGGCCACGGTTCATCAGTTCCGCAGAGGAAACGATAGTACGGAAAATGACCTTCAAGACTATTCTTCCATTGCAATAGCTTCCCTCACAAGGTGGCGCACAAGGTGGCGCGTATACACGTGTGCATCGATCGATATCGATCCACTTCGAGTTCGAATTTCTCACCAATCATCCCACCTCACACATTCTAACACTCAATCCACTCACTCAATTCTCACAATTGTAACCGACCACAGCTCCAATTGGTAAGTTTCAAGCGACTGTTGACGAAGCAACTGACCAAATCTCATGTTGCCACCAACGCAATCTTTATGTCGTGACAGCAAAACGGACCTAATATGGGAGATCGTGACGCACTTTCCTTGGAGAAATCAAATGGACCCCTTGTAGATGGACGTACGTCCCATTCAGCATTTCCCCATCGACCACTGACTAGCGTGGTATAGTCCGCGTGACAATCGGCATACTCCCAGACGATGTTCTCCATCACATATTCCATTTCTGTCGGGCGGACGGCATGAACACATTTCGCGTTACGTGGAAATGGCAACCACTGGTGCACGTATGTCGAAGATGGCGACTTCTCATATTTGCGTCACCGCGGGGTTTGGACCTACGACTTGTCTGTACGCGAGGGACACCTGTGCAACGGATGTTGGATATTTGGCCCACTATTCCGATCATCATATTTGATCAAGCCGAGCCCTCTTCTGGGCTTCCTATTTCCAACGTCATTGCTGCCCTCGAGCGCCATGATCGCATATTCGGGATTTGGCTCGACAACCTCACTCGTTCAGAAATGCAGTTATTCTGCGCGGCGACAAACAACAGATTCCCCGCGTTGACACATGTTGAGCTTGGGCCCAATAAAGAGACAACACGAGCTCTTCCCCTCGGGTTTTTGGGTGGATTTACCCCGTGTCTACGCATCGTCCGGTTAAATGGCGTTCCATTTTCGGCATTACCCCATGTCCTTTCATCCGCCAAGGACCTTGTCGAACTCCAACTCAGGAACATACCGACCGAAGGCTATATTTCGCCGATGGCGATGGTCGCCGGCCTATCCGCATTGGCCCGTCTCGAAAAGGTTTCCATTGAATTTCGATCAGAAGGAGATTTTGATCCAATGTCCCAATTTCCCCATCCACGGAGACACATCATCCTCCCCGCTCTCACTCATTTTAGCTTTTGGGGTACTACCGACTACGTTGAGGACTTTGTATCCCGAATCCAGGCTCCTTCACTCTATGGAGTCAAAATAACGTTGTTCAACCAACCCCTTCCCAATATTCCACAACTTGCCCAGCTCATCAAACGAACAGAAAAACTTTTGTCCTTCAATCAAGCCGGCATCGTATTCAGTAGTAAGGACGCCAAGCTCTCACTTCTTTCGTCAGAGAGGGAAGTCTACTTAGTATTGCGGATCATATGCAATGGGTTAGAGCAACAAGTTTCGTCCCTTGCACAGGTGTGCAATCAACTCGCCTCTCTTGTCTCCCGAGTGGAGCTGCTCGACTTGGAGGAGAAAAGGTGCCGACAGCAATATTGGCAAGACTGTATGGATTCCAGACGATGGGTGGAACTCTTCCAAACATTCACTACCGTGAATACACTCCGTATGGCCACGGAAGCAGGATCACTCGCCTGGCGTGTGTTGCGAGGACTTGCCGTGAAAAAATTCATGGGCATGTTACCTGCCCTGTACGATCTTTATGTAGACGAAGGCAGGGCATCCCTGTCTGTTCAGGAAGTCTTAAATCGGTTCCTTTCGGAGCGCAAGCGTTCTGGCCACATCGTCACGGTAGCTGTCCATATCTGGGAAAGGCAGAAGGAATGCGACTCCGAGGACGATAACACATAATTGGCTCTAATTCTTCATGCTTCGAACCCTCTGTGTTATCTATGTCTTGGCTATCGTCCATAACTATCTATACCCAGGATCCCGTCGCAATTGGTTACACCTTATCGTATCCCCCTTTAGGATATCTCAGATACGGTCAGTACCAGGTGTTTGATATCTGTCGGTAAATATCCCATGGCAAGTTAAATAAATAGATACAACGCAGCTCGCCAACGATGTGATATTTGTCAGCCGAGTTGGGACGATGTAATAACATTTTATTGTGAACCATGTACCAGTGCGTGAATGACTTTTCAGCTCACGCTGGTAGGCCTCGTCTCCATATTTCCCTTTCTCGGCCCATTATTTGACTACGCGATGGTCGCACTTACTGCTTGCATTGGAACTACAAAACTGTTTATATAGTGGGGTGACAACCCATCGTGCAAATGGGCGGTCGTCGAAGCGGCTGCCGGATGCACCATCATCTACACATCTACACGTACTACTGAGTAGCAACGCGGTGGTGGCGCTAGGGGGCACCATAATCAACTGATTGTCACGGTCTTGCACCGTGATATCATCCGGTCAGGGATGAGGCCATGAGCTAGTACTGAATCGATATCGTTGCCAACTGAAGATATGCCAGTGGTTGTGGGTGTTGGTATATTGGTACGGCGGTCTCATGGGATAAGTCTTTGGAAAAATCGGCCTTATCCTGTCCGAGTCCCCTCAAATTGTTGTTTCCTCTGTTCAAGGTTGAGGCCATGAGGTTGTGCTGCATGGAGTCGGTGTGTTACGACTCCTGCCTGTGGTCCTGTAGTACGCGTAATACCGTCACGGCGGTTGTCTCTTTAGATCGGAGATGGTTCCGGGCCGCTGCCGGACCGGGTTGTGCACGTGCCAGTAACGTGCCACGTGGGCACGCCATTAATTAATTGTGGCTGTTTGCCACTTGGCCCATTGCTGTGTCGCTATTCAGGAAAATTCAGGCCTATTCAGGACCCGTGCCACAACCGCCACTACACCGTGACTATACTGTCGGCGGTGCCGAGCCTCCTCACCCCTCAGGTTCCTATTTGTGCCACACCATAGCTGGTATCGGCTCCCTACCAGGCTAGCAGTGCCCACGACGCCTGGACTGGTAAGGGCCAAAAACAAATGGTCACGCCATTGAGTCTGGCGCAGAGTGCCTAGGCTATTGGCACCAGGGCTTTATTTCATTTTCAGTGCACATTCTCTCATGATGTGTAGATTCCGGCGGTGCATGCACGCAGACTTAAAACAGGGTTAAGAAAACTAACGAGTTCACACCTGCCACTGACCTGCGGTAGCCTGTAGGGCATTTATATCATCCAACACTGAATCCTTTCTAGCGTTCGAGTCACCAATGCAGTGCGTATTGTTGGTCAGTACCTTTGCAAAAATAACTCACAAACTCTTCAAAGTTACCCTCAAAACCTTGTCCTTGACCTCTTCTTCCTACTGGTTAATACCATCTCGCAATATGTGTTGCCTAATAGCGATGAATCGTCAATTTCGATATGTGACCTCTCAGAAGCTGAGATGAAAGAGTGTATCGCCTTATCGGAGCAAGAGTTAGTAAAGCAAAAAGGTCGGAGTACGCCTTCATACTGGACGACAGCTGACCCTTGCGGTCAGGCCGCAAGCAAACGACGTACTTCCAGATAGCGTCCTCTTTTACATATTCGGTTTCTATCATTGGGCTTCCCTGGACTATCTGAACAATACGTGGCCATGGCCAACGCTAGAAAATGTCGTACAACTAAATGAAAAGGGCATATGAGCTGAGTGATGACTGCCGGATCAGGAAGGCGCTCCCAGGTCTCAGCGATTAGAGCTGCTGTACCTGCATCTGAGGTGTTTGCGGCGACTGGAACTCTTACGAAATCTCACCAGTGAGTTCTTATCAGCACGTCTATAGGGATTACTGTACTAGCCCCGTTGCGTCTCACCCGAAATGGGTGGTCATATTATGACTGACGTCATAGGATCGCTTTTCGCCAAAAAGGTTCGGGTGAAATGTGTCCTGTCGCTGTGTCACTTCTAACTACTTAAAGAGCACGCCAAGGTTTAACCTGGCAGTTTTTCCCATCTCATTCTCTTGCTTTCTCGTTGAATGAAAAACTGGGCCTATCTTCTGAAGGCTCCGTATCAGGATGATTCGAGTACCTCCGAAGTCCGCAGACACTCACGATATGACTGTCCTCACGCTTACAGTTCAAGGTTTGGTACAAGACTAAGGTTCATGCCGTTAAGTCCTATGTACACCGTCTCATCACCTGGGAGGCCCATAATCAGACGGAACCCTACTACAGAGTCGATTCGAGGTGGCATCAGGGCAACTTCTGGCCCGGACACTCGTGCTGACCATGCTTCGCCCTGGCCGCCGCAGACCGAGTTGCCCCCACAATACGTAAGCACACGTCATGATACCACCAGGTCGATGATGGATTGATATCCGTTCTTTTTGAACTCTAATGTTGTAATGCCCTGGAGGCAGTGCCACGGAAAATTGTGCTTCATCAGGACCTTCAAGTTCTGTGTGCCTCGCGCGGCGCGTGATTGCGTCGCGCCATATTCCGAGTCAGCATCCCACTGCCTTCATGAATCTGCAATTGCCCTAGAAAGGGTATGTATTCGGATCTGTGATGTCGACATCATCATGTCGTTCGTCTGATTTCGTCATAACTTAAGGCAAAATGACACACCAGACGCGAAATTCAGAAGTGGTATAGTGTTACAAGTCTAAGAGCATGTTTATCAGTTGACTTCCGTGGCAGAGCTAGTAGAAACGCACGTTCGTGCCTGTGGAAAGGCTTTTAAAGGACGTCCATCACGGCCCGCGATAATTAGCGTTCTATCACTCCATCACTCAGCTACGGCCCTTGTCCCGAAGTAGGAAGCTAAAGCAGCTGGCTCCACTATAGTACCCCTTCAAACTCTTTCCTCACCGATGAACCCCCAACAGTGCGCCGCAGGTTACTCCATTTCATAAAGAGCTAACGGGGTTTGTTATAGGAACACTGGCAAATTTCCTCGCCGTTCAGCCACTGTACCGCTGGATAGCGTCAAACAACACCCGCTAGTTTGCCATAGCGACTTGTCGTCAATTCTAATCGATGGCCCTGTCGGGGGACTACAGCCATGCGAGTGCGTTCCATTGTGGCGGGGGGAAACAGATGTACAACTGGGTAACGTATTGTCTTATGCACAATGTCCGCTGAAACCGCTGACAGGTACGGTGCAGGCCATGCATTAATCAATATGCTTCCAGACGAAGTTTTCCTGCACGTATTCCATTTCTATCGGACGGATGCCATGGACGCTGTAAACGGGACGTGGGGGTGGCATAAACTAGTACACGTATGCCGAAGATGGCGTCAGATTATCCTCGAATCACAGCACTCTTTGGACTTGCGACTACTTTGCACAGAAAAAACACCCGTACGGAGAACGCTGGATGTATGGCCGCCCTTGCCTATCATCATGGAGTGCCACATCCTGCGTACAACGTTGCAACCCCCCAGCCAAGTTACCGAGGACAGCACCGGCAATGACCTCATTGCTGCGCTCGAACATCCTGACCGAGTACTCCAGATCACAGTTTGCGGCCTGACGGATTTACTACTAGGAAAAATAGCTCCAGCTATGCTAGAGCCGTTTCCCGTGCTGACGCATCTCCGACTTCGAGTTGAATCTTGCGATGATTCGGACACGGTTGCGGCTCTTCCTGATGGCTTCCTAGGTGGATTCGCCCCGCGTCTTGAGAGGGTTTGGTTGGAGGGCATCCCATGCCCATCATTGCCCGATATCCTTTTATCGGCCAGTGACCTAGTCGAACTTCGGTTGGACAAGATACCCGATACTTGGCACATTTCTCCCGAGACGTTAGCTACGGCCCTGTCCACGTTACCCAGGCTCGTCTCACTTTCCATCGAATTCCAGTCCCCGCTACTTCATCCCGATCAAACCAGCCAGGGCTTGCCCCCTCCACTGTCACACGCCGTGCTCCCGTCTCTCGCCATACTTTTCTTCAAAGGTGTCAGCGAGTACCTCGAGGACATTGTCGCGCGAATCAATACTCCCCGTCTCAGTTACGCCTTCATCAAGTTCTTCAACCAGCTCATCTTCGACGTATCCCATCTCCCCATGTTCATCGCCCGGACTGAAAAGCTTAGGTCACTCAATCGGGCAGAAGTGTTTTTTGATGGTCAGGGTGTCGGGATTGGGTTTTATCTTCCAGAGACGACAGTTCCAAGGAACCTCACTCTGCGGATCTTATGCAGTCAATCCGATTGGCAGCTTTCGTGTCTGACACAGTTATGTGCCCAGTCTTGGCCTCTACTCTCCCGCGTGGAACGGCTCGACATCCGCGAGTGTCCTTCAAGCTCTCGGGAACCCCAGTGGCAAGATAAGATGCAATGGGTCGACCTTTTCCACCCGTTTACGGCACTGAAGGCGCTACATATACCCAGGGAACTGGGACCGCGCATCGCACCTGTTCTGCAGGAACTTACCGAACCCAGGGCTGCAGAAGTGTTGCCCGCGCTGGATAGCCTCGTTTTCGAAGACATCAATCCATCGGGAGCGCTACAAGATGCCGTGCAGCGCTTCATTGCCGCACGTGAATTCGCCGGTCGGCCTGTGGATGTTCGCCGATGGGACGACAAGTGGGAACGTGATATGGAGTGGGAATGGGACTTGGCCCGGGAATGGGAACGGAGATTGGAAGTCGACGATTGACGGTAACGTAGTCTCTGCCTGTGACGGCCTGGTATTGCTCAGTTACTCTCTACCACGCTTATTCGAGTTGATGCTTAGTAGTAACGTTTTTCTGGCTCTTCGTGGTATGACCTCCTATATTCTCCACAGGCTCTCCACTGCTGGTTGGTTGTTGTAATATTTGCCTGGGCCTCATTCAGTTGATTGCCTGATGATGTGATGACCCCTTTGATTCGCCTCATGTATATTAATTAACACCACTGTTAGTGACATCTCCTCTGCTAATAGCGCCCCTACAAGGTGCTTGGAGAATGGAGATGGTTACGGGCAAGACCAGTCGTACATCGAGTTGATACTTGAGATGAAAACCGAGCCCATTGGTAGCAACGACTTGATCGTGAAAGTCGCCCCACTGGCAGGTCCTGATTACTACAATAATCAGCACAGCTGCAACACATGCTGTCACCGTCACCGTACGCCAAAACAGCGCCTCACGAAAATATGAATCACTGCACTTTTGTTACAAGTCCGCCTACTTTATAGTTACCTTCGAGGGCACGATTATCCACATAAAAAGTATGTAGAATATGTCTCATCGGCAATTATCAATTATTGATTTGGCGCAAAGACGCAGTGTGTGCATACCTATCAATGGATATTGATGGATGATGTATTTGATGGCCCAGCGCTTAACGCTGAGCTGAGCTTTGATCGGCTCGTTTGTTTGTAAAGGTTTGGGGCGTAAACATGAACCAACAGTGCCACTGGCACCTGTTATCCGAGGTTGGTCTTACAGACGCCCTCAACCGAATGCCAGAGTAACCACGGACTGTGGTCAGCCTCAGGCGGCCACCTCTCCATGTCTGCAAACAGTTTCGTCTCACTGACCGAGAATATGTTCCCTCTGAACGTCGCGTTTTCTCGTTGGCAAACGAAACGATGAGCGATGACTCCTACCGGCGCGGTCGAACTGCCAGTCTAGGCATAGTGTCCTTGGGGAATTCTCTCCTGTGGCGGTCTTCTGTCCTCGTTCACGGAACCAATCAGAGGGGTGTATGGCAAACATGTGCGTTTCTTGTCCAGGTTGTCATACAAGGAGCGACCACGAATGTCGAAGGAACCGCTTCGTCCTTCCCACGTCCTAAATCCCTTAATCTGACACCTGATTCGCTTCGATGGCTTCTCCGCAGTACGTCTGAGAAATCTACGGATTCCGACTGCATTACCGCAAAAGCTAATAATCATTATATAGACCCGCTCGCAAGCCTATCCTTCATATGTTCTTCCCGCTGGTCAATAGAATCGCCGGGCATTTCCTCTCCCACACATCTTCTCGGGCTCCGATAGACGGTCAGACTTCGCTCGAGGGCTCAAAGGCGGAAAGGTCTTTCGGACATTGCTGGAATGGGTTATTCAAGCGACCAAGTCGAGGTAGCGTCTTTTGCGGGGCTTCTGCGACCAGCACTGACGAGTACAGTGCAGGAAGTATGACATTCGACATGCTCCCCGACGATGTTCTACTAGACATATTCGATTTCTTCCGAATGGATTCCTCCTCTTATCCATGGAGGTGGCACACGCTAGTGCACGTCTGCCGAAGGTGGCGGTACGTCATCTTTGCCTCGCCACGCCGATTGGACCTGCAATTTCTCTGCACACCCAACACACCTGTGAGGGAGCTACTGGATTTCCTGCCTCCCACCATGCCCATCATGATAAGCAATTGTCAACAGCCGTATGGCCCTCTCACCCTCGGGGGCGGCAATCAGGTCATTTCCGCGATCGAGAAACGTGACCGTGTGCGGTGGGTCCACCTCGACGGTATAACGAGTCTTCTCTTGGAGGAGCTGGTGGGAATGATGCAGGAGACGTTCCCGATGATGGAGCTCGTTCGGCTTTTGTTGGAGGGTGAGACGGTGCCTGTCCTCCCGGAGGCGTTCTTGGGTGGGTCCTGCCCGCGTCCCCGCACATTCTGGCTGTCCGGCATTCCATTTCCGCAATTGCCCAGACTGCTTTTGTCGACCAACGATCTCGTCGTTCTGCGACTGGAGAAGATACCGGATTCTGGGTACATTCCATGCGATGTCATGGCCGCCGGTCTGTCAACATCGACGAAGCTCGAAACGCTTATCATCGAGTTCCAGTCTATGGCTCCTCACCCGGACGGAACAGGCACACAACCTACCGCTTCGCTTACACGCACCGCTCTCCCCGCTCTAACCCTGTTTAAGTTCCGAGGCCATGGGGGGTACTTTGACAACTTTGTTGTCCGATTTGAGAGTTATCTACTAGTTCCCGGCTTCGACCAGAGTAACATTACGAATAGGGAACTGCTCTATGAAGCATCTTACACTCTTGAGTCCGGGCTTCGACTTCATTCAGAGTACTCGGTTCCTCACTGATCAGGTTTGTTTTTACTTCCTGATATAACACTTTACTGTTCAATCTCGGAACTAGTTTATTAATTGATCATCAGTGAATGAGGGTGTGCCCCGACTCGGAGAAGCCGAGGGAAGACTGGGCGTATTTCGTGTCCTATATTTCGTCAAGCATCATTACAGAGTCGTCAATGTCTAATGCTTGTTCCTCAATCAACATTTGGGGATCTAACTCCCTTTCGACCTTAGCATCCGAGATTTGGATCTGTGGTGTCAGAACGGGTGACTCCAGTTTGCCTTATTCGTGCGCGTGATTGCAATTTCACGAATCAGAACTCGAGGCGAGGCGTTACCATTGTTCGAGTGCATCGACGCCAGGCGTATGATACCAGGCCTGAAGGGCTTCAAATCATGGCGCGCCTCTCGAACATCAACTCTGCAACTCCCGAGTTCTTTCGAGAAGTATCCAGCAAAGTCCAAGTGTCTGGGAGAGGGGGAACATCGTTGCTGAATGGGAGTCGTACGGGAGTTTCGAGAGATGTGCTGTCGCGTGACTGGTTCTCTGGTCCTTTTGTAGAATCGTACATAGCCTTGACTAGCTGAACACAATGCGGCAACAAGCGAACCTCTTTTAGAAACATGTTTCAAACAACAAACAAGTGAGCACAAGCTCCAGAAAAACGCGACAGACCGACGGGGTACGAACGCGTGCTTGCCTGTGGGCTTGAACAGAATAGGGGCCAAGTTATTAGCGTGTGCCAGATATGGGAGGCATGGGCGATCATGTCGAGGGAAAAGAAGGGATGCGCGAAGCGAGTCGAGGAGGCGGGGTAGCGGAAGCGAAATTCAAGGGCAACACGAGCCAGAGGCCTACGTGTGTTGGGTGAATCGGAATCGGACTCGTGGGCAGCGCCTGACCTGATCAACACTAAACCCGATAAAGAAACGAAAAGAACCCCGGTTTTTCCCCCTTCCGGCCGAATGCCTCGATCAGTGTGTATCTCACCATTATAACGGATAAATTGCATCTCAACTCGGTACACGGTAGAACCAATAGCACAACAACCGATACAGGGCATACTGACATGCCGTCACCACTGTAGAATACCACGAGGAGGAATCGTGAAATTGGGCATGTGGGAAGGCAGTGAGAGTGGTCTAGACAGGGAAATTCGGACAGTCCCTATCTCCGGGCTGGCGGTAAACCGGGACAATGTTCCCAAAGTAGGGCCGACTTCCGGCCGGGAGCACCAGTGGCAGGTCACCATTATTTGTTGTCGCGCTCGCACGCCCCAACCCTACACCCTCTCTCTCTTTTCACAACGGTCCCAAACCATTCGCCGTATCATCCTAGGTTCTAGATAACAGGTATATAACAATGCCCACACGTAATCATTCTCTCATGACTCACCCGAATACAGAGCCTCAGCCAACCATTCCACAATTGCTGTCTTTTTCCCGCGAATGAACCCTGCGCTAATAGCGCGAAAAGGCGATGTTCATAGCAAAGCAGTGTACCAATATATGTGACGTGCACGCCCCCCTTATGCGCCTTCGCTCCCTAATATAAGTTCAATTGCTCTTCCGTCGGTCCCTCCCCGCTTTCGTCGCCCTTGACTAGTAAGTCCATGTCCTTTGTCGCAATGTTAAAGATGAACTGACGAGACATCTACCCAGATCTACGCGAAAATGACTCGTCGTATATCCCCTCCGCGCGTCGTTATCGCAATAGTCAAAGCGATCATTCGCGTATTTACCAAAACGAAGCGGTCCCCAAGCGATGTGGTGCCTGAGGGAGAGAAGAGGGGGAAGAAGAAGACTCGAACTCTGTCTGTTGTTTTTCCGAGGTCACGTAAGAAGAGGGCTACTAAAGGTAATGTCTGCAGTTGCGTGGTCTAAATGGAAGGATTTAAGCTTTATGTGGATCAGCCGCGGACGACCGGTCGGCCAAAATCGAGATGCTTCCCGACGAGCTACTCGTCGAAATATTCGATTGCCATCATCGACTGGCCATTATGGACGACTCATCGGCGCCCTGGAAATGGCACAGACTCGCGCACGTCTGCAGCAGGTGGCGACATCTCATATTCGCATCCCCTTGTCGTCTGGGTCTACAACTCGTTTACACCTACAAAAATCCCGTCAGGAAGACTCTAGATCTGTGGCCCATTTTGCCCATCTCTATTTCGTACCCCAAATCCCCGCAGATCCGGCGCCTGGCGACTGACGATGAGGAGAACGTCCTCGCGGCATTAAAATACCCTGGTCGTATTTGCAAAATTGACCTCTCTATGTCACGGCAACTTGCATTAAAATCGACTGCGTCGATGGGGGTGTCGTTTCCGGTGCTCGAGCGCCTTCATATTAGATCTCAAGATACGATAAGGTCACTGAACATTCCCAACGGATTCCTCGGCGGATCCACCCCAAAGTTACGCGATATCCACTTGGTTTCGGCCTCCTTTCCCACGTTGCCGATGCTCCTGTCGTCCTCTCAGGCGCTCGTCTCTCTTCAGCTTGATGACATCCCGAATGCTGGATACTTCTCACCGGAGGAGCTCGCGAATAGTCTGTCTGGGATGGCCCAGCTGAAATCCCTTGGGCTCCTATTTATTCCCCCAAACGCTCACGAAAGGCGTATAGATGTTACGCTGCCTAGTCGTGCTATCCTTCCAGCCCTCACTAAATTCGAATTCAAGGGTAACTGCGAGTACGTAGAAGACCTCGTCTCCAGAATCGACGCCCCCGCTCTTGAACAAATCAAGGTCACGTTCTTCGAGCAGCCCGCTTTCGGTATTCCACGACTGTCCCGGTTCATCAGTCGAACTAAAGAAGTGAAGTCACCTCACCGCACATCCATCCGCCTTACCGAAGACGATATCACCATCACTCAATACTTCCGACGACCGACCTCTGACCCTGGGACTTTTCAGCTGCAAATTCCGTGCGAAGAGTTGGATCGTCAGGTACCACTATTGATCCATGTCTGCAGACACCTCTCCGAGCTTCTTTCCGGCGTGGAACGTTTCGACATCAAGGCAGTGCCGCGATTGTCCATGGAAGGAGAAGAGATGGATACGACTGTATGGCTG
>Ga0307510_10005743_pt1 | contig 14788 bp, 16 predicted proteins | sample 12_EM_MG_FD_207224 | JGI IMG/M metagenome (GOLD analysis project Ga0307510, IMG submission 207224) | Populus trichocarpa ectomycorrhiza microbial communities from riparian zone in the Pacific Northwest, United States - 12_EM | ecosystem: Host-associated > Plants > Roots > Unclassified | place...
ACGAGGGAGGTGGTGAACGTGGTGTTTGGATTGTACAGTCCTCTCGGCCAATGAAGTCGGCCCCTTGTTTTCATCTCGCGATAAGTTGTGATCGCCACGGCCTCCGATGTAAGCTCCCCAAGGACATTCGGCGATGTCGGCCACGATCCCGGGATTTGAGGCTAATCTTCTTAGAGATGTCATCTCTTCCTGTAGTTCCGGGAATGACATGAGTCAGGAGAACATCGTCCAATTGCCCGGAACATCGACACCTTCCAACGCGCAGGTATACTACATCAATTGCCTTTCTTAACCTAGCCTGGTCTGTCATGGGGCATGGGGCTGCGCATCCTCATAGCGCGACGAGGTTCTTTACGCAGTCGTGACACAGCATGGGTTTCGCCCCAACATGAGCGAGTCAACCCGTCCTTTCATCGACCCGATATGACAGTTTCGCTCGAACTACGCCGCAGCATTCGCTACTACTCAGGAATCCAGGTGGTATCAGGTGCCTTTGGTGCCGTCACTTTGCGAACGTGTTAAGCATTGACTTACTTGGGCCAATCGGCAGATTGATGATCCGGCGAGCGTGCATAATAAATGGCGCCTTTCTTGTCTCCTGCCAGCATGTCATGATTTTCTCATCCTGCTTTAGGTTAACATGGTGTGAAAAGGGATGGCGCCGATCATGAGGGCACTGTGGTTGTCAAGAAATTTCATTTGATTCCCCGGTAAATATATAATCTTACATGCGACGTCCACTAAACCTGGTAATCATTTTGTTTGTAACCACATCACACGATAGCATACTCATGTGATGCAATTTGGGAGTGGTCACCATCAAATTATCCATACAGGACACTCACAAAATGGGAACATCGAAGAGGGCCCTGGAAGAGTCTGTGACATGACGTTGCGGCGGTGAGGATCACCAACATACGACAGGGCAACGTGCTTTGATACCACGGACCTATCATCGATAAATAAAAGAGGTTTTCTCGACACAGGATTGCAACGCGTACCGTCACCCCGGAGTCCTAATATCCCTCCGGACCGTTCAACTTGCGTCCCTTACGGAGCCATCCTGTTCCTCATTACCCTCAGCGAGCGGGTTGAGATGTCGGGGCTCTCGCCTGCGGGACTAACTTCTCCGCTGTTCAACACGACCTGAATATTAGAGGTACGCACCATGTGCGCCAGTGATCAAATTGCTTCTGGTTGAGACGCTCTCTCCACTCATCTTTCATGATCTCCGAACGGAACTCTGCGTGCTGAAGAAGTTCTAGGTGATGAAGGGCATGTGGGTACCTGGAAGCGTGAAATTGAGGACGTAGGCATGCTGATGAACAGGAAACTCACAGGATGAATCTCGCGTAACCCTTCTCCTTCCAATACAGCAAATACTTGAGATAATTGACGAAGGCGGGTTGGTAAAGGATGCCTTGTTGTGCCAAAGAATGGAGATAAAATGGGTTCGCCAGGGCCTGCACGAACTCGAGTTCAAGTTCGAAACGCCTGCGATTTTCTGTTCTCTCCTTGTCCGCAGCCGGGTCTTCTTTGACGATGTCAGCCATGACGAGTGGGCTGCTATGTGCAGGGAGCTACTGGAGCGTGAATGCCACCCGAAGGAGATGTAGTCAAGTTCAAGTCGTAAAGGATGCGGTGATGAGCGCTAAGCGCTAAGCGACCAACGAGATTGGGTTGACGATCATCTTGATTGTCACCACGATGCGCTCACGTACGTTCAACGCGTCTTCTGCCCATCCCTACCCTCAGGCTTTCTCCTCAGCCAGAGCACGAATCAGCTCTCTCCCTTCAGCAGATATACCTGTCCTACACGTACACGCCAAGACCTTCCAAGAGCGATTGAAATTAGGGGTCCCTCACGTGATTTCGGTGACCCCAACGAACATGACCTGATCTTAAAAATTTCTCCCCATTCCGAAGACGGTGACCTCAGGCTACCTCCGACTCAATCCTGCGTGCTCGCCGACATCTAGGAATCGACAATCTGAGTGGCTCGACGCCAACATGCCCCTAGTTGACGATGAGCCCTCGGACGAGACGGCCATTCAACAGGTCTATTCATTCCTTCATCGCAGTCTCAACTTCTATCGTGTGCACATTCTTTACTTGTGTGTTGTCCCGCACTTATTCGCAGTATTACCGGAGTTTGACCACTTCTCCTGGGTAGTACATTTACACCACTCATATTTTCAGGAATTTTCTACGCCAGTAATGGTCGTTTCCACATCGCATATATTGACGCACTCTTCAATTCGGTTAGCGCCATGGCTGTCTGCGGTCTGGCATCTGTCGATCTTTCATCTCTCACTGGGTGGCAACAAGCGATTCTCTTTATTCAGATGTGCCTAGGGAACCCAGTATGTAACTGTTGGAATTGCCGGATGATTCTATGAACCGCAACCATGACACAGGTCTTGATTTCATGGGTCGTGGTACTAGTTAGAAGGTACGCTTGGACTTTGACATCACCAACTACCATATCTCATTCGCTGGTCACGTGGCAGGCGCATGTTCACCATCCATTGCAAAAATATCGTTCGAGCTGCTACCCGCAAGGCGAATCTACAAAATCCAGACGGAGGGGTTGAGCTGTTTAGAGCGAACACCTCCCTGTATCGTGGAGGTCCGCGCCGATCCGCGTCCCAGGGCTCTCGTTCGAATAGTCCCTCTAATGTCAGCAACGCTGAACTTCGGAGGAGAATCCCCCGAAGGTTGCGCCCAGATATGATTCGTCGCGTGGATGATGTACCCAAGTTAGTGAATCCGAGCGGTTCAATTAGTGAAGGCCAAGCAGGTCCAACCGATGTTCGCTCCGTGACGGGGTCAGATAATTGGGTACAGTCACCTTCAGAGGGGCTGCACAATTCACCGCTCCCTCTAGGACACGAAAGTAGAAGCCGCAGTCCGATAGAGTCTATTTCCTCCAGGGAATCTCGGGTCGGACGGTCCCCGACGCGGCGCTCGTAAGAACAGCCTCATCGTATTCTAACCGCATTTTGTCCTGAACAATATGCAGGAAAGACCACCATTCATCGGGCCCGCAAGGTGATGTCCGACCCGCATCTTTCGATGGTAAGCTGTGCGAAGCCTACCGAGTTAGTCCATGCCCTCATCTCAGCTAGCTTACCATCGGATGCGACACCCTAGCCCTAGTACCCCGGCAGCGGAGAGGACTATACCTGGCATTCCGACGGTCAGGACACAAACCATCGAGTTTGCTCCTTATCCCCGACCTCATTATCGAACATCCCGGGACAAATCTCGTAATGAGCTACCCACCTCTGACGGCAACACAAGCAACCTCACTACGGAGGCCTTTACCACAGAACGTGACATTCGTACGCTGACCACTGCACTTCCTTGAGGGTTTACTGAACAAAGAACAGAATCTGTTGCTAGTCACCCCGCAGCTCCCCTTTATCGATCCGAAACCATCCGTACATTTCGAAGCACGGTTCATCACGAAACACACGCAAATTTCGGTGGCTTTCCGGGCCTCCGAGAGATCATATCACAAGTCCTTCGTCGCTTCTTGCCTGGCGTGCACCGGAAAATTACGCGTAGTATCACGATGCCGCGCACTACCACCATCACGTCTGTTCGAGGCAGTTCTGAAAGGGCCAGGGCAGTTCCATACGTCTCCTTCGACGCTGTCGTAGCCCACAATTCCTCATTTATCTCCCTGACTGAAGAGCAACTGGAAGAGTTGGGCGGGGTCGAGTTCAGGGCACTCACTGCATTGCTGTGGATCGTCGGCATCGTGTGTTAATTGCTTACTTTTGTGTTATTGGGACTCATTCACCCTTGGAACAGTACCACGTCTGTGTGCAACTGCTGAGCTTCACCATAATCGCACCTTACATATCGTCAAATAATTGGAACAGCAATTTCCGTCCTCCACAATTACAACGACCCATAAGTGCTGCATGGTACGTTTTATCGGAGCGAGCTGTCCTCTAAGGCCCACTTGCCTCCACGAACAGGTTTTCACTTTTTCAGGTCGTGTCTGCGTACACAAACTCGGGAATATCGCTCGTTGACCAGTCTATGGTGCCCTTTCAAAGAGCATATCCTATGATTTTCGTCATGATATTCCTGATTCTTGCCGGAAACACCGCCTTTGTAAGTATTGTCGATTTCTGTTAATCTAGCTAATGGGTAAGTACCCTACAGCCGATATTGTACGTCAAATGTCGTTTCCCCATGCACTACCTCGGCTTACAAACATATGACCCCCAGCTTGCGATTCTTAGTGTGCGTGCTATCTTCTCTTAGAAACGCGATGAGTTGTTTCATACCCCTCTTAGATGGGTTACCACCAAGCTAGTTCCGAGGAAGTCCCAACTGAACGAAACACTGCACTTCCTCCTGGACCACCCTAGACGCTGTTTCATCTACCTTTTCCCGTCGCACCAAACTTGGTTTCTTCTCACAATGCTAATCATTTTAAAGTGAGGATGAATTTTCATGGTCTTCCACCCATAGCTAAATTTTGTACCCACAGCACGACCGACTGGGTTTTCTTTCTCCTCCTTGACATAGGCAACAAAACCATCGAAACCATCCCTGTCGGTGTGCGGGTCATAGACGGATTGTTTCAGGCGACTGCTGTGCGTGCGGCAGGCTTCGCAATCGTAACCCTTTCGGCACTGGCTCCGGCTGTCAAGTGTGTTGGGCAACTGATTATCAATCTTCCTGCTCATCTTCTTGCGCAGGGTCCTCTACGTAATCATGATGTATATTAGTATTTGTGAGTTCCCAATATTGGCCTCCGATCAATCTGCAATCCGCTGACGTGCTGTCTATCCCTCGAGATCCTATTGCAATGAGGTTCTTCCTTCCTCTGTTGACTAGCACTCTCGTATCTAACAGATAGCGTTATCCTAGCGTCCGCTCGACAAATGTTTATGAGGAAAGATCGCTTGGAATTTACGAGGACGACACCTCGATTGATGAGGAAATTTTCAGTGCTTCTGGAGATAGAATCACTGTCTGGGGAAGCTACTTGTCAATGCATGCGCGCAAGCAGCTTGCCTTCGGTATGAGAACATTTTATGTCCTCCCGTCCATGGAGCTCATCACTACCGATTAGATATGTGGTGGCTCGGATTGGCTCTCTTCCTTCTTTGTATAATCGAGGTTTGCTGTCCTCCTTTCATCCTAGCTTGAGTCTAATCATCTACATTCTTAGCGTGACCAACTCGAGAACGAAGGCAATGCAACATGGTTTAACACTTTTAACATTAGTAAGTTAATATCATGTGCGCCCTTCTCGTGTTGACGGCACTCTGTAGTCTTCGAATTGGTTTCCGCTTACGGCGGCGTTGGTTTAAGCCTCGGTGTTCCATACGTGAGCTCTCCGATATTGTTTCTCATGGACCCCCCTAACGATGAATACACCAGGCTAACTACTCCTTCTCTGGCGCATTTCGCCCGCTTTCTAAGCTCATAGTGTGTCTGGTCATGCTCAGAGGACGACACCGCGGCCTCCCTGTGGCGATTGACCGCGCCGTCGTCCTTCCGTTCGAGTACCGGGAGTTACCCGGGAGTGCTATTCCGGGGTCCGCGGGCTTGGCGAGGAGAAGGTCCGGTGCGCGCAGTGCGCAGCTCCCACCCATCGGCATGCATTCTTAGCCAACCAGCTGCTGGGCTCTGACATTAATGTGGTGTACATGATGAGAGAATTACGGTACAAACACTCTTCCCATTCCCGAGTCAATTCTATTCCCTCTTGGGACACTGAACTCTATGTAGCATAACCAATTCTCACCGGATTTTATCTTTGATCCCCAACAGAGTAGCTTTTTGTGGCCTGCCTAGCTTATTAGACTCATTGGTCACATTATACCACCTTTTGACCCCCCTTTGGCTCGAGTACATCATGCAAGAATTAGGAAAGAATCTCGTATATGCTCCGAAGTCCGTACCCAAATCGGCACACATATCCTTGTAGAACCTCCATCAATAGGAATAGAGACAATTGTTGTCCCCTTTCTCTCCCGATCCCAAAACCGTGCTGTGCAACAATTGATGTGGTCATAAGTCGCACCTTAACACCGCGTGTATGCTCATGGATTGTTATCGAGTCCACGATTCGAGCGGAAGTGGGAGACATAACAGATCAGGCAAGACGGAAGCTAACAAACGACTAAAGCGGGGGTCGTTGAAAAGGATTTACCGATGAAGGATCTACCATTCGTAGGCAGGGTGAGTTCACATCTATAAAAGAAGCTTCGGAAGATGCGCCAACTGAAACAGTTTATAGATAGGACTCAAGAGAGGCGAATTGTCAACGTCGTTACGCCGAGAATTGCCTATGGAGACGACTCGGGAGAAGAGCATCCGAGATTGACGAAGATGTACTGGGTCAAAATATCAAACATCAAATTGTCCATGTGGGGGGTTGTTGTGCCTACACTATCAAACTGCGCCCGTGCGATGACACGGGAGGTTATCCAACATACTAGATACAGACTTGGAGGCAGCTCCAAGTGGTCAGCTTCATATCCAGTGTATTGAGCAACAAAAGGAAGTACGTCTGTGGAACGGGATCAGTCGCCACGTTGGCAGTAAACGATAAGCCGATGACAGAATTTGGTGTGCGAACAGGTTCTCTCTATCGCTCTCCCCAAAATGCCATAAAACTTCTTCCCAGTACCGGAGGAGAAAAGTTACCTGTCTTGAGCGGAGAGAAATGCCAGAAGGGGTAATCAGGGCAATCGCAAGGCCCGCGTCAACAATAACAAAAGGCACGCCCCGCACGCTCCCCGTGAATCCCGACAGCTACGAAAGTGGATCAAGGTAAAGGCGAACACAGTCAAGACTTTGACAGGTCGGGGTTGAATCCTCTTCCTTGGCGATCGGGGTCAAAGGTGTGGGGACGTGGTGGGTAGGAGGATGGGCAAGGGGATATCTGTATGAAACGACGTTCAGCGAAGTTCGTGGGGGAGATAAGCAGCATTGGCCCAGATACTGGGTACGAGTAAATGCACCCACGCAAGGTGACTGCGTGCTCGACGCGATTCGAATGACCTTGGGAAAATCAGTGGTGCCGTGATACCCGCTATCGCATCGGTCGCATGTGGCTCCGGTGGATAGAACCTGGTTCCTTGAGGTGTCCACGCATGCGAAGACCACAACAATGAGATAAAAAGTAGTGCCGCGAACCTTGCGGGCGATGATAAAGCAGCTTCTCGAGGATGAAATTCCAAAAAAGGGAGCTTATGCCCCACCGTGGGGCGTAAATGGTTTCGTGGCGCAATGGAGCCTTCGCACAGTATCCTTTCAAATGTTCCCACAAGAGGGATATGAAAAGCGCGAACCCTTCGCGGTTCGTTCCGAGCGCTTTCGCCAAATTGAGATCGATAATGCCAGGAACCAAACCGAAAAAGTTGCCACTTTACCAGAAGGGGATGAGCCACCCTTTGTGCAGCAGGGCAAATGGGACGATTTTTGGTGTGCCTTGTATATCGAATTTGCAAATCTGCGTGGTCTATGCAGAAACAGGAAATGGTGCTTTGTTGCCATTACGTCGTCAATCAGGAGTTTCAACCTATTTTGACGCTGTCATCGTTGTCGAAATGCAGATGACCTTGTGAGGCTAAGCGTCGTAAATATCAGCGCAAAACCACCGAGGTTCATGCATGAATGGACCACCATCGACATGACCGAAATTTGGTGGACCCAGAACGTTGGGAGGCAAATCAGAACTCCGCACTGGATCAGAAGTATGCTCGCGATGATCGTGTGACCCGAAGCCCCAGTCGAACCAAGGCCAATGATACCCGTGCGCGTGTGAGAACGAATGGGACACATGGGAAATGAGTATGTCTTCGTACGCCGTAGATAACGGGCGAAGCATATCGCCTTCGCGACGGAAAGCGTGAGCAGTATGGGTGGACGTGCTTGGGAAAACCAGGAAAAGCGGAGAGGTGGAAGATACCGTACGGGGGCGGGACTTTGATAACACGATACAGTAAGGACTCAGTGGGGAAGGGCGAAAAATGAAATAAAGGCGGAACAATGGACTTTTGACAACAGTGGGTACAACTTGTCAAGTCTAGGTTTGCATTGGAAGTGACTGTACAAATCCAGTGCCCGTATTCTTATGTTAGACGATGACAGACGGTTGTCAAATTGCAACCTGTCATAAATGGCTCCACGTTTGGGCCGCCCTTTTGATCCCCGTGATACCGTGGACCCACCAGTCTCACTTGTTTTTACAAATCCTCGCTCCTACAGTCGATGATAAGTTGAGAAAACGAAAACAACAAGGATGTATGAGACCATGAGTGGGTACAGGCACGCCTGACATCCAGGGGCTGGAGGGGCATGGTCACGGTAGTGACGTGAGAAGAAACGGCAGTTTGCGCGAGCTATCGCGGTGAAGGTTTACCGCCTGCCACGTAGTCGAAATCAGTGATAGCCATTTTACAGCTTCTGACTACTGAGTTTATGATGGTGGGACGGTGATAGCGGTGATGCCGACTGTAGCGTTGGTACTTTGCTTGTTCCGAGTTATTTTTCGAGAGCCGACTTGGACTTCTCGGGATCGGCGACCTGGGGTCCCCGAGATCAACGTTCAACCCTGAACTAGTGGTAGACGCGACTAAATTTCTTTGCATCCAGCGATCAGGACGACCCCAAAATTGAATTGTCTCACTTCCCCCTCCTCCAAGTCGCTCGAGAACCAACCGTAATCGTAGTTGTAAACCGAGATACATCCTGCGGTTCTCGGATTGCTTGCGTTCCAAACTTTCAGCAAGTCTTGGAAGGGTAGCGTTTGTGGCGTACGGATCAATCGAATGTGTGGGTGGGGCTTTACCATTCCTGGACAGCTGTCGGCTACTTGAGTATGCCTTTGGCGCGTGCGTACCCCCATTGAGGTACAGTAGTTTAGGTTGATCTAACCAACTCAGTGCATCGTACATATGATCCAGCCAAAATACTGAAATGGAATAAAAGGAGGGCTGACTAGGCTTGCCAGTCGTCAATACCGGTGAAACGCTCGCCTCTACGAATGAAAGCACATGGAGAAAGAGAACAAAGAATTGGCCGGACTCAACTGGTGGCAGGAAGAGGAAGGTGAGATGAGAAAGTTTGGTGTACAGTACGTTTCTCGACGTAATTAAACCCTCGATCCTGGAAGTATACAAAAGTAGACAAATGGTGGTGTGACGGGAAGAGATCGGATGACGTTGCCATTCAAGTGGAACGACTTGCAGGATCAAGTACGGAGTCGGGTCTGCCCCGGGTCCTACCTTGCTGCGATGTGCTGGTCGGAAGCATCTCGGAAGTTGGGAGGGACTTGCAAGTGAAGGAAATGTAAATCAGGAATCAGGGGGGCGAAAAAGCTTACATCATAGGACCGTAGGAAGATTCGAAGTCAGCGAAATGAATGGAAAAGGTCGCCTGATTGTGTCCAATTTTGGAGAATATTCCCATCTCACGATGCCGTCTCAAATATTCGACCAGAAAACGCAAACAAATCATCTCGAATTCTCCGTTCATAAACAGAAAAAAAAAACCCCCTCCGCTTTCCTTTTTTCCTCTATCTCCAATCCACCTCGCCCTCCTTTTCTATTCGTTGACAGCACAAGCTCTCTTTCGTCGCGTCCATTACGGCACCGGACCCCTTTTCAGCCCGGTTGCCGCCCCTCGCTTCTCGTCACGACCAGGGCACGTACGAGTTGGCAACTTGTGGGCGACGTCAAAATCGGTGCGTTCCCGTGTGTATTTATCCCTCTTCGTCACGGCTCCTTCGCTGACCTGACAGCCTTCTATTCGATTTTCGTGACTGCCACTTCGCTGCCGCCCGCGCGTCTGTCCGCGTCTCTTTTCGATGGATCCATTATAGGCACACCTCTCCATCCCACATTTAAGTGACTTGTGGCCACGCCCGCTCATTTTCCTCGCGCATAAACTTTCCATATACACGATATACACGACTCTCCGGCGTCCTGCCTCATAATGCGTTCGCGTCGCAATCCCTCACAACCTCACTCCCTGAGTCCATACGATCCTTCACCCATCGGTGCAACGTCCACCACGACATTTCCTCGCGCGTCTTCTCCCTCTGGTTTCTCACAATTACTCTCTAAGCCAGCCAAGTGGTTTACCAGGAATCAAACCGGCCAACGGGCACCTTCCTTCACTGCTACTTCTGAACCGAGATCGAGCACCAGCTCCTTTGTCCGCAAACCCAAAATTTCTCATCCAACCGATCTTCGCCCCATCCTCCCGTCTCTGCAGAGTGAGCCATACATTCAGTCCCCCACCCAAAGTGCTAGCAGGTCAGTATCCATCATGCGTCTATAGAAATCCAGTCACGATAATGCTGCTGTTTCTCTATTTCCAGGTCCGTATATGACCTTCCCCTCGCACGCGTACAGACAAGATTTGATGGTCTGGCCAACTCCCCTTCGTCCCCAGACAAGAAGGTTTCGGCTGACCTTGGCGACTTGCGAAGCCTTTCACATAAGCCATGGTCCCGCTCGGCCGAGGAACTCGGCAAGTTTAGTGCCTCGGCGCCTTCGTCTCCCCTGGCGAACAACTTCCAGGATAGGGTACAACAGTATCGTACTGGTAGCCCCAGCCATTCACATTCACCAACGGCGTCGCATTCGCAATCTCAACACCCATTCCCCACCTTCACCGCCACTAGTTCCTCTGACCTTTCTTCTGCACCGTCATCGCCCGTCTCACTGAGCCCTTCTCCGGCAACACCGCCGTCGGGTGCCACTGTTCCCATGCTTCATGTCCGCTCACATTCCTTTACTCCGAAACTTCCATCAAAGCTGTCTGCTTCCAAGATAGGCCCACCGAGTCCCTCCCGCAAGGCTTCCAATGCCTCCGAAAGACTCTTTGATCCAGGTCTAGTGAAGGACAGAGTCGGCTTGGCTCCCTCTGTCGGCCGGATCCCCTCATCGCTTGCCATGGGAGGTGTTAATAGGGCTCATGCGCCGAGTCCCACCATGTATGATAACATCCCTGCGCCTACTGGCGATACGTCATTGCTCCCACCACCGAAGATAATCGAACCATCCCAAACTGGGGCGCCTGATCCGAGTTGCGAGAAGCGTGTCTCTCAGATTACCTTCCATTCAGGTTTTGTCAATCGCGCGACAGACTTTACCATCCCCAACACGCGTGGGACATTGTATGGTCAACCTGCGGCCGCTAAAGGGTGGAAACCCTCCAAACTTATCCTGCGTGGGACAAAACTTCAATTTTACAAGCCGCCAAATGATCGTATCGCTGGTATTAAGGAGTTATTTCCTCTGGGTATCGTTCCCGCAAATGAAGAAGAGGACGAAGCAGGTCAAGGGGATGAAGCCACGGCTGACAAAACAAAATTGGATGCAAAACCCCCGACGACCAAGCGAAAACGTGCATTCTGGGGGAGACGGACACACCCGGATTTAGCGTTCGATACTATGGGTGGTGTGATGAAGGGTACTCTCGAGGCACTTATCCACGAGACCGTATTTGCTACAACATTCTCACCACCCCAGGAAACACTTTCCACCGACGACGTGCAATCATCACCCACTCAAAGCGTTGGTTCAACTGCGTGGCAGGATTTTGCTCTTTCGGTACTCTTTGCATTGCCACTGGCTCTTGGGGCAGACAAGTTTGAGTTCGAATTCGTGCGATGCTGTACGTACCTTGTGGGTGGCGCGGATGCAGATGCGAAAGATGGCAACCGTGCGCGTGTAGCTTGGCTCGCGAAGGAATACTTGCGGTTTCATGGCAAGCCAGTGGACGAAGCTGCGTGGAATGACTTTCAAGCTGACATAATCCCAAACGTCCTGCAAACTGGTGACGAGCTGTCTCGAAGTCCGACATTACCGACATCCGCATCAGTACAGGCATTATATGCGGGATCCCCTATGCACCTGCCCTCCTTCCCAAATGCAAATTCAGCCTCGCCGAATGTTGACACTTTTTCGCCTCGTCCCGATAATCGTGGAATGGTGTCGCTGCACGACGCATTGGTAATGGAGCCTATCCCTGTACCTAATGTGACAACATCGCCTTCAAAGTCGCCTTTGGATGCAGGCCATAGGGCCTCCGGATCTGGCAATAGCCAGGATATCTCGTTCGCTCTTCTGGACCGAGATGGATTTACGAGGGATGTTCTCTTTCGTTTCAGGGCTCAAGACATCGCCCATAGCTTGTTCGTCTTCCATCGTTCCCTGCTTGAGGACCTACCCCAGAATCTCATTGCCGATGATTGCTTTGCGTCTATACCCGCGCCCATCGAGCGCCAGGCATATCCCCCGCATCATCATGCTGAACCCAGCTCTATCATAGGATGTTTCCTCGGCAGTGATACTCGTCCGCATTGGCTCACCAAGCTCGTCCTCCTCCACGTTCTCATGCCTGACCCCCCTACCAGCGCCCACCCCTCTGGAGACCTCTCGCGCACGTCGCGCACATATACCCGCTCAGAAGTCGTTTCCGCTTGGGTTCGCATCGGTGAGCTGTGCCGTGTAACAGGTGACGAATGTTCGTGGCGTGCTATCTTCAGTGCTCTGTGCTCGCGTCCTGTGGCACGGCTTGATAAGACATGGCGCCGTGTGGACCCAGGTGTAAATGCAATCGTTGGGACCTGGGCCGCGAAGGTTGGGAACGCTGTCGAGAACAAGTTAACGTTCTGGGGCGGTGAGGCGTGTGAAAGGATGCGAGCATCGATCGACAGGGCAAAACTGGGAGAAGGCGAATCGTTAGCGGTACAATTCTTGAAAGCTGCGAAGGATGACTTCGAGAGGTTCCGCACGGCATTCTCATTGTGCCCCAGGAATCTGAATGTAGGGGCAGATAGCCGGACGAAGGTTGTGCAGACGTTGCTAGATACCTGGGGCATAATTTCCTCATCCGATGGGAGTGCTGGCGGTATGAGTAGGAAGTTTGTTCGGTACGTATTCTCACCGCTAGAACTCTGTCAGTTTCTCAAGCGTTTTACAGCATCGACCAGTTCATGACAATGTCCCTGGCAGCAGAGCCACGCCGAAAAGGCCTGTACGAACCTCACTTCAGGACGAAGTCCTCCAATACCCCACAGGCCCACACAAGCGCAAGTTTGGTCCCCTTATTCTTTCCTGAACACCTTCCCTACGTCACCTTCATCAACCGATCGCAGCTATTCCGGGGCCGTTTGGAAAGTGGTGGACCGACGCAGCTCAACGTAGACGATGTGCGAACCATACGAAGTGGGGAAGTCAATCTTGGTTCTCGAAGGCGGAGCTTTGGCGCGCCAGACGCGGTACCCGGTCGTAACATTGGGGGGACAGTTATTCCACTATTCGATGGCGAGCTGATATTACTCGTCAGTCCGGGTAAAGAGGTTACCTCGTCTCGGCCTTCGTCGCGCATACTTTCCCGACCTCCGAGCTGTGTAGGCGAGCCAAGCCTAGGGACCACGGAAAAGAAGTTGTCACGTGCCCCATCTATCCGCGTTCGGCCTGGTTCGTCGCATGGGCTGGACCGAAAAGCAAGCCTTGCTCGTCGAAACTCGCTTCCTTCAATTTCTGCGCGGACTAGCCTGGTGATTCCCGAGCACCCGACTGAACATCCCGTTCGGGTTGTAGTACAGGCCGGTACACTTGAGCGTCTGGTGGACATTTTGGCGCATGGGCTTCCAGGCATCTCAGTTTCCATTTCGGATGACAACGGGGAGATGCCGCTCAAGGACGGTAGGACGCGCGACGCCAAGCTCGATCGTGGGGACTTCTCGTCAATTTGGTGGAATGTCTTTCGGAGCTTCGTGACGCCCCTGGTCTTCTTTGAGGTACGTTGCCGATCTTTTATCCATAAGCCCTTCTCCGACGAAATCACTTTATAGCTTCTACGAAAGCGCTATGTCAGCGCCTCAAATACCAACCTTTCCTCTCCCTCAAGTCTCGCACAAGTCGCCCATGTTCGTGGGGACATCATAGAGGTCCTGAGTGAATGGTTAAGGATCGGTGGCGGCTCCCAGGATATTCTTGATGATAGTGCCCTTTACCTTGCGATCAAGTCTTTCCTTGACAGTCCGCCAGACCATGCGATGCCTGAGTCTCAACACGGGGGCGACGCCGAAGTCATCAAAAGCTGGGCGGGCCTGAAAGATCGAATAAACACACTCTCGAACCTTTTCACTTCCCAAACACTGCGGCCAAATATTCCGAAATCCCCCGTTCTAGACCACAAGACAACACCATCAGGTGTACTGATCTTCGTTGACTTGCCGGACCTTGATAGGATGACACCAGAGGATCTTGTAAATGAGCTTAATAACATGGCCGCGGCAGCCACCCGAAACATCACAGAAGAGGTAAGTTCCTAGATTGCCGAGCTTCTCGCTCGCTGACGCCTCGCAGGATCTTTTCGCTACCGCAGACCTCTTGGAGATACAAAGCATTGATCGAACTGGTTGGTTCTTACCAAGAGATGCGAGCACTACCAACGAAGACGTGGAAATCCAAAGCATTTATTCCCACCTGATGGAAGTGACGCAGTCGCCTTTGATCTCGGAGTTATCGCAGGACCGGCTTTATCGCCTCTTTGCTCCAGGTCTGCGAAGCTGCCTGCGCGCGCACCATGTTCTACGCAAGTGGCTCGTATCTAGAATTGTAGCGCCGCGTATCGGGTCCCAAGCTCGGCAAGGTAGAATGGAACTCTTCTTGAAGGCCGTGGAGTTGTGCCGGGACCGAAGCGACTTTGATCATTCACAACATCCTTCTTCTGATCGACGCTGCATCCGGACATTTGTCGAGTTTGTTTTAACTTCTGCCATTCT
>Ga0307510_10005744_pt1 | contig 14788 bp, 6 predicted proteins | sample 12_EM_MG_FD_207224 | JGI IMG/M metagenome (GOLD analysis project Ga0307510, IMG submission 207224) | Populus trichocarpa ectomycorrhiza microbial communities from riparian zone in the Pacific Northwest, United States - 12_EM | ecosystem: Host-associated > Plants > Roots > Unclassified | place...
GCCAATCATATTGGCTTTCGGAACAAGGTATCCAAATCACTACCGCCTATCCTCGCACGATGACAAGACAGCTATTCTTTTCGACTTCACTGCAGGTTTGTTTCATCTCCACCGAGCTGGGCTTCCTTTTTTTTTTGGTTTTTTAGCATATGATTTTTCTTGTAGGTCTCTCACAAAAATTACTCTGACTCATATTTGGTCTCGATTTCTCTTCCCACAGGTTCTGCGTCTAGAGCACGTATAAATCCTGGGCAGATGAAGAAGAATCACGGGGTATTAGGAACCTTGGCATGGGGTCTATTCCTTCCTAGTGGGGCAATTGTTGCAAGGTATTTGAAGCATAAAGAACCACTCTGGTATTATCTACATGCTGGTATTCAGTTTTTGGGATTTCTCTTGGGGCTTGCCAATGTGGTTCTTGGACAGCAACTCTATAGCAAGATTGATGCCAATGTACCATCACACAGAGGCATAGGCATCTTTGCTCTCACTCTTAGTATTCTTCAGGTATGTCCTCATCTGATTTTATGCACAGGGGCTTTTCATAATCACATGCTGATCATATGAAATGCATTCTGATAAATGCTCCAAACTGGGATTCAGATATTGGCGTTCTTTTTAAGGCCTAAGAAAGATGCCAAGATCCGCAAGTACTGGAATTGGTACCACCACTGGTTTGGAAGGATTGCCCTCTTCTTTGGAGTCTTCAATATAGTGTGGGGAATCCATCTAGGAGCTGCAGGGACGTCATGGAAGATAGGCTTTGGTTTTCTAATTACTATGATTCTAGTCACAGTTATTATTCTCGAAACGTTGACATGGTTGAGGAGATCAGAGAAGACTACTCCACCTGAAACCTTCCAAATGAATCCAATTTAGTACACAGTTTTCAGGTACCATTTTAAAAGAATCTGCATTTTCCTTTCTTTCAATTGAGTCTGTGCTTCCTTTCAACTTTACACGCGTATTATGTCTACATCCTTGGCCATATTACTAGAAATTTCAAGAGTAATTTGGTGAAACAGGGTAACTGGTTGATGAAAGATTTTGCATCTGAAAGTAATGGTAGAAGTACTCAGACAAGCACCAATTATCTTTTTTGACAAGGCCAGAAAGCCATGTCCAGCTGCATTCTGGTTCAATCTTGGACCCAGTCAGAACCAGAGTGTTGAATCTATTTTACAAGCTGTTCTTTGTGTGCCCAGTGTGGTGGCTGGATGCTAAGGATATGGTTTGTGGCTGGATAATTGCGTCTGCCAAGCTGGAGAGACCGTCAGCTTTTCTGTACAAATTGAAGTAGTTGAAGCGATATGTATGTTGGAAGATTTCGTTTTTGTGAGGAAATTGGCATGCTGTGCAGCTATTTAGAATTTGTGGGTTGTCTTTTCTTCTATTGTGTTTGGCAAGGATAATGCAAAGATATTTTTTTAATATGTTTTTTGAAATGGCAACGAAAAGAATTAACCAAAGAGTTGCATCTCGTTCTTGGTTGGAATATTTTTTTCAAAGAGTGAAGTTGAATTTCTCTTTTCTTCTCTTCTGGCTGAAGTTGAATTTATTTCACTCTTTCAACAATACAAACAATTCGCCTGCCCTTTGGCAAGAGAGATGTCGGGGAATTTCACAGGTTCAAAATATTTTAGTTTTAGTGACAGTAATGCATTTTTCAGATTAACAGGAAATTATGCACCGGCACTTGAACAAAATGTCAAAGCTATAATTAATTCAATGGAAAAGTTCCCCTTATTTACAATTCAATCAAATTAATTTTTCAAAGTCAAAGATATGGGAAACCAAAAGGACTGAATGTATGCAGATGCTGTGATCCAAGTTATCAAAATTTTCTACCTGCATTTTCAGCCAAGATTTTCAACTTGACGAAACATGTGCTGAAGATTCAAATGGTAGACTTCCTACTGTAAATCTGCACATCAAGCAACACCCAGAATAAGGCCCCAAAAATGTGGCTCTATATAGCAGACTAGAACCTTTCAACCTCTTTTGCCTGCTAATCTCCAACTTGATGTCACTTGAGCATCAGCAAGTAATTTCAAGTTATGGGTGACTTCACTTTTTTTGTTCCGGTAAGTTGGTGCTTTTGTTTATGTGACTTGCAGGAAATGAATTATTTTTTACCGAAATCATGGCAACTTCAAGTCATGGAAGAAAAAACCCTTGGGCGTCCAAGTTCTGTTATGTATCCACTACCCAGACATCTCTTGATGGTTATTCAAAGGAATCAATTATGGTACATTTTAAGAAGAATCCATCACAAGGCAGCAACTTATTAAAAAAGACAGTTTCTCTCTTTTGACCGGGCCCGTTTATTATGCTAAAATGGCACCGTTTCTGGAATTAACAAGAAGAGATAGAAAGAGAGACAGAAATACCTGGAGTAACAAAATGGAAGCATCTGTTACTGTGTATCCACTATCCAATTGCACAGGCACAAACCAAGTCAAATGGAGAACTGCAAATTTATCAGAACATAAATATACTAGTCACAAATAAATCTTGCATACACTTACACCAAATTCTATCCATAGACTAAGAGAAAGTTCAGCCTGCATATTGCCCTATGGTTGTGATATGGAGGTCTAGAAAGATACTGCAGAGAGCAGTGTTTACAAATATGTACTTACATAAGAAAATAGAAGATCAAAGAAGCAGTTCATGAAATGGAAATTTCCTCAGGTTCAACAGATAAGTTACCTGTTTTTGTTAGTCAAGAAAACAAAAATTACATTGGCTTTGATTATAGAGAACAAACCTTTAAATTTGCAGAAGGTGCTGTGACCATGAAAGCCAGAATATACTCAAGATACTTGTGCCCCTCACGCATATGATCCAATAAAGATATTATCTTCCAGTTTTCTCCACACAATCCTGCTTATATGGAATCGCTTGATTGGAAAGAACAGCAGAACCTAGGATCATGTAGCACTAGTTGTGCAACCTTCACCTGCAGCAAAGCTTGTAGATTTGGGAGATTCACTGCCTCTTACCACTCTGTTATATATAACTTTAAAAGACTGTGAGCCATATGGTCGACTAAGCAAGCTCATTGGCATTCTCAGAGTCTGCTTCCGGTTTCTCTTTCCCCTTAACAAAATGCTGAAGGTTTTCTCCTCATTAATCTGCTGGTCAATACTGCTAGTGACATTTTCTTGTGAGCCTTTTTCCTGACTCGAATCATTCCTATAAATTTCAGCTTCGGATGGATTTGAATGACCATTTTCCTTTATATTTTCCAACCCAGCCCCAGTCAATTCCTTCACATTGTCATTTCTGTCTGATGCTTGAAGATTTGCTTCGTCATTTGTTTCTCCTATGTTGTCACTGTCCACTGACAGAATTGGAGGTGGACTTGGGCTTTCAGAATTTTCAAATTGTGCTTTAGGCTCCAATAGAGGATCAGCAATTGGCTCAACAACAGGTGGCAGGACAGAGAACTCCACTGCAAGGCAGCCAGGCCATACTGTGGTAGGAATAAACTCTGACACATTGGGGCTCGCATTGCACTGCCAGGAGAAATGATTAGGATGGAAGGCGCTGCTAGTAACAGGAAATGTACTAGTTGGTACTGCTTGACTGTAAGGAGGATACATAAAGGGCAATGGCTGTATCATGTTTGGGGTTGGTGGTTGTGAGGGGTATGGGTATGGATGGTGTGGGGAGGACATTGGATTAATGGGGCGTATGACAGTTGCAGGTCCAGGGTGAAGAGTCATGTTTACAGGCCAAGGTGCAACAGCTGGAACAGCACCAGGAGCAGAAGGAAGAGGGATGTTGATGGCAACTGGTGGAGCACGTCCAATGGATGTTGATGGGTTGAAAGGAGCTGCAGAAGCAGACAATTTCTTATTTGGTAATCCCTGAGCATCGCCTGAATTCAAAATCAATGGTTTGTCCTTCAAGTCCTCTGCTCCAGGCAAAGTGGAGTTGAGATCAACTTGTGGATCAAATTCACTAGATGAATCCTTCTCATGAGGTTCCTTTGGAAGGGAATCAATTGAATTTGGGATCTGGTCAATCAACATTCCATTCTGTATAATTTCATGAACCTCAATATCACCAGATTCATGTCCTTGCACACTCTGAGACACCATCAGGGAGGAATTTTCTTCCAACACGTGAGTTGAGTGTTGTTCTTCCATTTTATGAACACCAACTATTTCCTTCTTCAAATCATCCGTGTCATCTGATTCAGAATTCTCATCCTTCTCTCCACTTCTTTCTTCCACACCCATTACTACTGAACCAGCAATTGCTTTTGCTTCATTTGTCTCTTCAAGTTTTCCATCACCAATTTCCTGGTTATCTGAATTATCACTTTGGGGAAACCACGCCTGCAACTTAGCAATGGTACCTGGTGGTGCCAATGCTACTTCCTTGTATGAAAGAGATTTTCCAAGACTCACTATTGAATTCTTTGATGGACGAATGTCATTAGGGGCAGAAACTGGAGCCGATTCTGATGAAGTAAGAGCCTTGTTGCCAATCCTGGGATTCTCTGTTGTAGAAGTTTTATAAGATGAAGGAACAGACTTGACCCTGTAGGTTACAGCTTTAACCATTCTCCTCCCAAATTTGGCACTTGGAGGGAGATTGGTGGTTTGGTGGTCTCCATAACTTCCATGAGATGGTGCTCGTTTCTTTAAAAGGTAATACTTACTATTCTGGTGAGCATTCTTGACAGGAGCATAATCCATGTTAGCATCCACAATCTTTTTGTGATAACTATAAACTTTTCCAACAATCCCCCGCCGCTGCTTTAGACGTCGCCCATACAAGCCAGCTGATCTTGGCCTTTGAACTGGTTGCCATCCATCATCTCCTTCAGCATGAGTTTCAAGCAAGGCTTCAGTCCAGATGCTTGGTTTTTTTTCCACATTCTCTTCCACAGCAGGTGTCTGGAGTTGAACTTGGGCAGAGCTGGTCTCTTGGGAAGCATCATCTTCAGGCACTGGTATCTTCACATCTGAAGCATCTTTAAGAGTATCTTTTGTAGATTCGTCGGAACTTGCCGTACTGACATTTGGCTGGGTTTTATCCTTTACCTGAAAAGCAAAAGGTTGCAAAGGCATGTTGTATTAAAGAAAAAATTAGAGGTGACTGTGTACAAAACGTTGTAATTTTCCAAGTCAGTAACCATTCTGAAATATAGCTTGGCAAAATACTTGATCTCCATGGTGGATCTTCATTTCATATTTTTTTCATTACTTCAATTACAACAAGAAAAGTGACAGGCCTTCACTGTTAACAGAATTAGAGAAGGAAAAGTTCGAAGGAGAAATCATAATTATTCTAGATCTTGCCTCTGTTTTCTTGTCATTGTACCTCTATAATAAAGACAACTAGTTTCCTGAGCCTTTGAAAGGGACAGTGTCAGTTCATGCAAGAGAATTGTTTCTACAGTATTCCAAATGATCCAGTAGGGAACCCCTAAGATGTTTACTTCACAAATGAGTGGCCTATTATCTATTCTTTTTCAGTTCAGTACAAGATTCATGAAACAGGTGTAATTTTTCCCTGGTGTCGTAGGCTGTATGATGGGTTAGAGTTGTTTTAATCAAACAAGAATATCCAGGTACCTTTGTGATATAGCTCTTTCTCTTTCCAGCGACAACATCTCTCACCTTAGCATCACGACTTGGATTAATATAGTCCAGCAAATCTGATACACTGCCAAATATTAAAAAAAAGTAAAAACTATTAGTTTCAAGATGTCTGCTAGAACAAGAGTTTGCATCATAAGCCAGATATGTAGATTGCATTCACATGTAATAGCATGTTCATGGTGCATATGATCATATAGAAAGCAATAGTGGCATCCAACCAGATCAAATTATTCTGCACATCCATTTCAAAAGTATTCTGGTGCAGGAACAGCAAAATAGTATATGAACAGGATAGATATGATGCTCTGGGCAAGTATTTGACATGCTTCTTGACCAAAGAAAAAAAATCTTTGGGGAAGTTACTGAATGTGAGATGGACAGTCCTTGCTGAGTGATGTTTGTGCATGTAGCAAAGATCATGAAGAAACTTCAAGCATTAAATCTTCCCCTTTTCCTTTATCTTTGTGTGTGTGTGTGTGTTGAAGTTAACTTATTACAATTTCATGTATGTATTTCCAACAAAATTTAAAGAGCATAAATTGTTTTTCATGCAAGTCCCATATAAAAACAGTAACCACACCAATAGCAGATCATCCAAATGGTGTTTGTGCATGTAGCAAAGATCATGAAGAAACTTCAAGCATTAAATCTTCCCCTTTTCCTTTATCTTTGTGTGTACTTGTTGAAGTTAACTTGTTACAATTTCATGTATGTATTTCCAGCAAAATTTAAAGAGCATAAATTGTTTTTCATGCAAGTCCGATATAAAAAAGTAGCAGAGCATCCAAATGGTGTGATTAGTAAAAGAAGCAGAAGAATAAACTGTATAAAATAATTAAATGAAGCAACAACAATAGTCCAGTGTTCTGCTAATTTACCTAAGGTGGCCTTTGCTAGCAATTGATGCATCAGGCTTCTTAGTACCATTTCGCACAGCTTCTTGCTGTTCAAAAGCCTTGGATTCAAAATACTCAAGCCAAGCAGCAGCATCCTGCAGCATTTTATTAAAAATTTAAAATTACAACTGGATAGGAGTCATAAGCACATATATAAACATGCCCTTCTGAAAAGTACAAAACTTGGTAATGAATCTCTATGTCAGAGAGAGAGGGACAGAGAGAAAGTAAAACAGATCTCATGTAGTCCTTGAAGGCTTGAACTCATCGACTTGGAGCCGTTCATTTCATGGCTCCATGTCATGGTGAAAGCCAAAATAATCCCCAGGGACCTAATTAATTGCAAACTTATCTTCACTTAACCTTTGGATCACCAAGTCAGGAGAGTAGATCAGAGGATTGCACATGTGTTATCAATTATGAATATAATACTTTCAAGATGTTCAAATTCATTGAGTGCGCCTAGTACTATCAGACTAATGAGTGTTTCTAGCTCAAAGTAGATGACGTAACATGAATGCTTAAGAGGAGAGAAATGGGAAGGGTTGATTAATTAATGAATTTAGCAGGACACCTGAGTGCGTAAATCATCTGGACCCAGCTTTGCTCGGAGAATTTGCAAGGTTGTTTGTTCATGTTGAACACTCAAAGGATATGCTTCCATCAATGAGAGTGCAATTGCTATTGCATGGTAGCTTGCAGCAGTCTGGCATCATTAACCAGAAACAAAAAAGGATTACCTCTCAAAAAGAATTAAATGCGCTAATTTTTCCAGATATAGTAAATAGATCATTTATAGTATGTAGCAAGTGAAAAATGAAATTTCACTAGCCATTTATTGTTTCAATAGATGCAGCAAAGTGCTTAAAGATGGAGTACCGACTACCAACCATCTGAAATGCTCAATGCTTATGAACATTCTTTGTTTCCCCTTCTGAGGATTTTTATATTTAAAGAGGAAGAAAGAAATCGATATGGCAATTCTTAAGGTTAATTAATTACAATATGGAAAGTTTATTGTATCTGATTGTTTAGAACACTTCTTAGTTGATATGAAGGTAATGCGTATTGCATTAAATAATTAACTTCAATTAAGCATATAACAAGCTTGCCCAACCATTTTACTTTCTGTCATCACCTAGAAAATAGTGAGCATATTATGAAAAATATAACATAAACAAACTTCAGGAGAAGGGCAAATTAAAACCTGAATATGGTCTGGTCCAAGTAACTTTTGGTTGCATTTTAGAGCTTTATGAAGATATCTGAGGGCGACATGCACATTCCCCAGACCTTCCTCCATCATAGCCACATTGATGTATGTTGCAGCAGTGTTTGGGTGTGATGGACCGCATGTGAGATGTAAGAGATACAAAGCACGCTTTACATACCTAATCACCAACAGTACTAGTCTCAAGAGTCTCAAACTAGGGTAAAGTTAAACCACGAAACATGAACAGATTATTGTGAATTATGGTATATATGAATCTAACTGTGGGTATCTCCCAAGACTCACAAAAGAAGTATGGGAAAAAAAAACTTTAGAAAAGACAGATAAGACTGGATCACACTTGAGAAATCCAAAATGAAAAAAGAAAGGATCTAGGTTTGAGCAACATAGATAAGAACCTTGTTCGTCAAAAACAATAAAAGGAACCATGTCGCTTAAATATGATTATCAGAGCAACAGATATTTAAAATTTATGGAGTGGAATCACAATGAGAACGATCATGATTCTGATAATTCTAAAGAGGGATAATTGAATACGATCAGGTAGTCCACAAGGCAACCAGTCAACATCAAGACAGAACCAGATCAAAATATAATGAATGTGAAACATGAAATTACATAGTATCATGCAAACCTAAAATTATTAATGCACGAAGAATGAAAAGCATACTTGAGAGCCAGCTCTGTATGTTGAAGTCTGTAATAGAACACGGCAAGATCCCCATAGCTTTTCATTGTGTCTGGATGATCAAGTCCTAGTTCCCTCTCATTAATATCCAACGCTTTTTGCTGATATATAGTGGCCTGTAAAGCGAACAGAATATTAAATCAGCACAAAAGGTAAACCCTCAAATAAAGGAATGCAAAGTTTCTGGGTTGATTCTGTGACTATAACAAGTCATTCTGCCACAGATTATTGAAAGAAATTTAGCTATGTGACTATAATCTGAGTGTTGCTGGTGAAAATCTCCAGCTACACAGGAAAAAAAATTGATAATAAATAGACCTGATTGAAGTCTCCAGTGTGATATAATACTACAGCAAGAAGGCTGTATGCTCCTGCAGTCATTCGATGGTAGGGACCACAAACTGCCACTAGCTTTGCAAGAGCCTGGAAACACCAAAGATGTGAATCAGCTAATAAACTACAGTACCAATAGAAAAAGATGATTACATAGTGAAGCACCTCGTTGACATGGAAAAAACAGGGAAAAGCATTATTATAAAAGAAGCCATGACAACTATGCATTTGCAAAGAGAATATCAGAAGTGTAATTTCAGAATGCATATACCTTTGTCCCATAGGTGACTGCATCTTCAAGTTTTCCCTTGTCCAAGGCTGTTTTTGATGATTCCAGGAGTTGCCTTCCATCTGCAGAGGAGCATGCTGCTTGCTGAAATAAAAAGGCACAAATCAATATGGATTGGACAAATTTTGACTGGTTTTCAGACAGGATGAAGAAAAGCTTGTTCACATCAATCTCAAGTAATCACCTTATGTAGTGGAACCAGACTGACAACATCTGATTTTCTGAATGGATGTGGAGAATCCATATCAAAATCCCTCGGAACCAACTCAATGCCCACCTGAGAGGAGGGGAGAAAAAATAAGAGTGTCAGTTTATACATGTCCCTGATTCGATTTTCCCAAATCAAATAAAACATCAACTACATTTGCATGAATATGCAATCCATTCCTTTAAAAGGTATTGTTTCATTTGAAGGAATGTCACATGCAGGGATGAAAAAGGAGTCATCATCATTTGTGGGAAACACTGCTGTGAGTTACAGGTTTACAATTGTGCCTCACCAAAAATAATCTTCAAGTTGGGCATAGTTAAACTGAAGCCAGTGGATTAATTGCCAATGATTCATAGTCAATTTGTTAGAATCCCAAAAATTGGAAGCAAGCAAACAAGCTTCTTGTAGATTAAACAATTTTGAGTCTCTATATCCCACTTGTCATGCATTCTAGAGCACATGCAGATATTTACCTTGTGGCACAACCCTCGCAAGATTGCAAATTTCCTCACATCTTTGAAGTTTAAGCTGCTAAGATCCCATTCATACCGCTTCTTCAAAAATACCTCCAGCCATCTCCATACAAGAGGGTGGACATGGCAAGACTTGATTGAATCTCTGGTTTCAGGAATCCCGAGCATCAGATTTAATGCAGCAGCTATTGATACAGCCATTTTCTCTTGGTCCACAACAGCAGCAATCACAGCCTGAAGTATATGCTTAAAAGCTCGTACTATCATCTCATGAATGCAGAGTGACTGTACATGCAACAGCTTTTCAGAAAGCTTTACCTGTTTTATAAGATAAATAGCAGAAATTACCCAATATGGAAATCTGAATTAAAAGGTAAACATTCACAATTATAAGAGGAGTTGTTAACACATTAGCTTGCTAGAATTGAAAACTATGGGCGATCCTAAGTTAAAGGAGGCACATCAAAATGCACAAATATCAGCAGTCATTTATAAAGTTAATTCAATACTCTTATAAATTAAAAACACCATTTATGAAGAAAAATTAGCATTTGGTGCAAGTTTACATAAATGATAAATTTATACGGTACAATAAATGTACACACATGAAATAAAATAGATGCGCATCTTTATATGTGAAAAATAGGTAATTTTTTTATATGCAGTATTAAGCCCTGTCAATTATGCTACAATTAGCAAAATAAGTGAGCTGACCCAGCCTTCAGTCAATGTCATTTAAGAGTAAGTGACTGAGCCCTCAACAGCAGAAGCTGCTCACGAAGATCTTAAGGGCATGCGCCTTATCTTGTGAAACTCACTCTATATCTACTGAAGTCTAGGCCACACAAGATTACCACTCAAAAATCAATGCCTTAAGGCTATTTATCACTGCTGCGCTTCAAGCATGCCTAAGTGTGTCGAAAAGGCCTTTTAAAACTATAAGGATCACATACAGTTAACACTTGCACTGGCTCAGACAACAATCTTCACATGCATGTTTATACATATGAATGAACAATGGCATGATGGCAGGTCTCATTGTCAAGCATGGACATACAAGGAGCTGATTGGGACATCCTCCAAAAAAACTGGATGGTTATAGCACAAACACAGTTTTTTATAAAATAAAATAAAAACATTTGTGTAAAAACAAATGCATTTGTTAAAGTTAGACATAAATGTGCCCAACAGGATGGTAAATATGGAATTAAAATTTTATTTGTGGGCAAATAAATGTAACTAAAACATGTACTAGACATTAAAAGCCAGGGTGCATGATAACAGAGAACTTACAACACGCCCAAGAGAGCACATCTGAAGACCTCTAGTATGCATAAAATCAGTTAGAGTCCGACCATCAACGGGTGAAAGCTCCAAAGAACCAAAATCTGCTACCTGCGTTTTTTTACCAGTACTCAATAATAAACTTCTAGAAATGCAGATTGGTTGAGATATTTAATGAAAAGGGTAGAGTACCAGTTTAGGAAGAGCAACTTCAGTGTAATATTTCTGAGACAAGTCAATTAGCTGTTGCAGAGACTGTTGATCACTTCATAGGTTAGTTCACACGTTACTGGAAAAGAAAAGGCAATGACCAGTCAAGGAAATACTACCTTGCAATGAAGTCCAGTGTCTGATTCTTTTAGTCGAGCAAAGGCTGCATCGGACAACAACTGCTGCAGTGCAAGCTCATTATCTTTAGCCTCAGTTTCAAGGTGAGATTCCACAGATGCCAGTGTAGCATCTTCAACTGCCCCACTTAAACCATCAGAGGCAGGTCTTGAATTCTCCGGCTGCATTTTTACATTGCTTTCATCTGATTTTTTCTTGTTCTTAAGGGACTTAAGAGGGGTCCCAAGTCCCTCAACCTTCATTTCTGTTTCTGTGGAAGGCTTCTTGCCCTTCTCAGTGGATGGTTTCTTATCTTTTTCAGTATTTTTCTGGTCTTGCAAATGCTGTATCCAGCAGGCTCCAAGTTCCCATCTCACCAAATGATCCTGCTTCGGTACCTCTTCTTCAAGCCTGGTAAGACTTTCTTCCAGTAATCTCTCTACAAATGCTTCGGAAGCACTGAGCTCTTCACACTCTAAAGTTTGCAAATTTGGTGTCCGCTTAGTGTGTTCTGAAGGTGTTGGTTTGTGAAGTAGTAGTCTCAAGCTGTAAGGGAGGAAAAGTTAAGACTTCTGCATAACGAATGCAGCCAAACAACAAGAAAATAACCAAATTAAGGAGTGTATGCTATCACCATGAAGTCATAATATTAAAATCTGGAGGCTTGGCTTTTGGCTATAAATATCTTTCATTCCGGTATAATGTTACTATCATTATGATCAGTACAATAATACACATGTAGTGTGGGAATGCATGTCATAGAACCTAAAACCTAGTAATAAAAAATAGATTTACAGGTAAGAACTAACATGCCATGCACATGGAGAATCAATCAAATCACCTTTCAAAGACTTCCATCTTTGAAAATTTTGAGGTTGAAAATCGTATGACATGATTGGTATTTTCCAAGATTGGAAAAATTAAGATTCCATGTCAAAATTCTCAAGTAAAAAGCAGGGTTGACATTTAACTTCAGCATAATTTAGTTGAAATGGAAACGACATCGCAGTATCGAATTTGATCATCATTGCATTCTAAAATTGTTTAAGACAAAGATCCACTTCTCAAAATGCAAAAAGACTTCATAAATCAAAGCTGACTAAATTTATTATATTGGACTGGCATCTGTCTTTTGACAAATCCATATAGAAAACAACAAAACTATAGGTTCCCCACTCGTGAATGGTCCGTCACATTGTGCTTGTTCAAAGCTAGAGTGCAGCAATTGTATATGATTCTTAGCACAGTTCACCATTAGGTAATTTTAGTTCATCAACTGCATTTATACAATTTCACTAGCAGATAATATCTAAGATCTCTATTGCATGTGAAACTATTAACTGTGTGGGGAGGTGGCTAATTTTAGTACTCATTCGTGCATAGGAAAAGATGGTAAGAACCTGTTGATGTTAAGGGCATTTGCACCACCTTCAGGCTGTTCAAGGTCAATACTTTTGGATGGAGGACTGGCTTTCTTTTCCTCCCTCGCCTCAGCTTTTACAATAGCAATGAAACCACAGTATCTTACATTAACAGTACCAAGTGTTGCAATGTCCTGCAGTCAAGATGCAAAACAGAATTCAACCAGTTTACCAATTAAACCAAAATTAAAACACCAAACCCTTGGAAGAGCATCATTGAACAATTACATTTTCTGGAACTTACATGAGCAGCAGTGTTCTCATCAGCTGTGATCCCTTTCAGAAGGTTCCTCTCTACTGAATTTTTCTTATCAGTTCCAGTTGCTTGAATCCCATCAATTTTAGTGTCTACCTTAGAGCTTGCATTGGTAGCATCTTTCATAACTTTGATGCTTAAATCCCCAACTCTCTCTGTGTAAGGAATATTACTGTTTGCAACTGAACCCAATAAATTTGGCTTTAATTTTACATGTTGCACAGCTTTAATGGCTCTGAAAAGGGCAACATCGACAAATAGGCTGTGAAGCAGGAAGGCTTTCCTGTCCCGAATCTGCCTCTCCTCAGCTGTCTTGCAAGGCATGGATGCGACAAACAAAAACTCGTCGGCCCAAGGTATGTAATCCTTTTTCCCATCTCTTCCAAGACCACCTCCATTTCCTCCCCATGTTTCATCCTCAACAGGAAGAGGAGGACAAACTGATGGCAACTGTGCTGCTACGGGAGGGATAAGCCATGTGTTTGCTCTAAAACCATATGGAAGATTCCCGAACTAATCAATGGCCAGGAAGAAACAAAAAGATTAATAATTGAAAACGAGAACTACAACGTCAGAGAGAAATCATTAAATTACATTTGAACAATTTATTTCCCTTCTTCTTTTGAGATAACCATATCAACACAAACGGTACATACCTTGTTACGCTCTGCAAATGCTTTCATGAGCTCATCGTAAGCCTGACACATAAGACATGACATCTATATCACTTCAAAAAAATCTAAACCGAAAACAAAAAATACATCTCAACAAAAGATAAGACTGTTGATTTACAGACCAAACTTCATATATTAACAAAATTACTGGAAAAGCATGTGACATTAGCAAGTACAAGTACTGTTTATCCGCAAAAAAAAATATTTGAGAAAATTAATGGATTCCACTCGATAAATGATAGAGGATGCACCAATTCGAATATTATCCAATACAAAAAGAAAAGGAAAAAAAAAACTACTACAGTTTAAAAAAAAAGAGCCAGAAAAATTGGGTAAGGTAGTGAAACTAACATTATCAAAAGCTCGACTAAGCTGCCTTAGCAAATCAACAAGATTGTGACATAAAATCCTCTGCTTTCCAACACCATAAAATCCCTTTTTGCAAGCTTCAACTTGAACCAGCTTCCCATTGCATAGCTTCACCTGATCATTTTAACAACAATTAAGAAAAAAACCTCGTCAAAATATTTTAGACAAAAAAAAAGAAGATAAAAACAGATTCATAAATAAAACAATCTTACGTCAAGAGAGAAAAGATGATCATCCACGGAGATCTCATCAATCCGTCTTTTCGTTACCTTCCTTATAACTGCATCAACGTCAACCACATTTTCCATTATTTCCAGTTATACCCTCAATTATCTCAAATTACACTCGTTTATTTATAATTAGAAAGAGAGAGAGTACATTGAAGAGGAGGAGTGAGATGCGAGAGAGAGAAGAACTCGTAAAAGCTCCCAAGCTTGGGGCACGAGTGGCTCATTTCTTCTTCTGCATCCACCGGAACATCTTTTGATGCTGATTTTGGTGACGATGATTGTTTATTCGTGGTGGTGGTGGTGGTGGTGGAGGAGGATTGAGATTTAGCGGTGGTTTTCTTAGAAGTCTTATTATCCTGCGCAGCCGGCGCATTCTTTCCGATATCGGACTTGATCTTATCATGCGCACAAGCCGATGGACCGAAGCACGTTGTGCATGCCACGATGTCCAGGAGTCGTCTAACGTGCGCCACTGCAAGCTCCTC
>Ga0307510_10005745_pt1 | contig 14788 bp, 12 predicted proteins | sample 12_EM_MG_FD_207224 | JGI IMG/M metagenome (GOLD analysis project Ga0307510, IMG submission 207224) | Populus trichocarpa ectomycorrhiza microbial communities from riparian zone in the Pacific Northwest, United States - 12_EM | ecosystem: Host-associated > Plants > Roots > Unclassified | place...
CAGTTCCGCATGACGAGGCGACACCGGATGGAGCGCGGCCGCAGCCGCCAGCAGCGCCAGCTTCTCGACCGCCAGCCGCGCCACGCGCTCGGAATCCGGCCTGCGGAACGCCTTGCCGATGAACGCCACCGCATCCGCCCCGCCCGCCAGACCGCTGCTTGCATCGGCGAGATGCTGCAACACCGCGTTGGCCGCGTCGGGCTCGCGCGACAGCGCCCGCAGCACGTCGAGGCACATCACGTTGCCGGAGCCTTCCCAGATCGCATTGACCGGTGCCTCGCGATAATGCCGCGCCAGAATGCTCTCTTCGACGTAGCCATTGCCGCCGAGGCACTCCATCGCTTCGTGGAGAAATCCCGGCGCGCTCTTGCACACCCAGTATTTGATCGCGGGAGTCACTAGCCGCATATAGGCCGCTTCGATCGCGTCATCTGGCGCGCGGTCGAACGAACGGCACAGCCGCATGACAACAGCGGTCGAAGCCTCGACATGCAGCGCCATGTCCGACAACACCGCCTGCATCATCGGCTGATCGGAAAGATGCTTCTGGAACACGCTGCGATGGCGGGTGTGATGCAGCGCGTGGGCGAGCCCGGACCGCATCAGGCCGGCGGAAGATGTCGCGCAATCCTGCCGCGTCAATTGCACCATCTGGAGGATGGTACGGATGCCCTTACCCTCGTCGCCGACGCGCACCCCATAGGCCCCGGCGAATTCCACCTCGGACGAGGCGTTGGAGCGGTTGCCGAGCTTGTCTTTCAAGCGCTGGAACTGGATCGCATTGACCGATCCATCCGGCCGAAAGCGCGGCATGAAGAAACAGGTCAGGCCCGCATCCGACTGCGCCAGCACCAAAAAGGCATCGCACATCGGCGCCGACATGAACCATTTGTGGCCGGCCATGCGATAGTTGTCGCCGTCGCGTTCCGCGCGCGTCATGTTGCTGCGGACGTCGGTGCCGCCCTGCTTCTCGGTCATGCCCATACCGATCGTCATGCCGCGCTTGGTCCACCACGGCGCGAATGAGGGGTCGTAGACACGGGTCGCAAGCAGCGGCATCGTGCTCGCCAAAAGATCCGGCTGCGCCGCCATTGCTGCCACCGAAGCCCGCGTCATGGTGATCGGGCACAGATGACCGGCCTCGACCTGAGCGGCCATAAAGAATTTCGCGCCCCGCACCACCTCGGCGGCACCGCCGGCCGGCTTGCCTTGATTGGTCCAGGTCGAATTATGCACGCCGGCGTGCACACTGCGCGCCATGATTTCGTGATAGGCCGGATGAAATTCGACTTGATCGCGGCGGTTGCCCCTGGCGTCGAACGTCCGCAGTTTCGGTGCGTTCTCGTTGGCGCTGCGGCCCCGCTCCGCCATCTCGGCCGAACCCCAGTGCTTGCCGAACTCCGACAATTCCTTCTGTGCCGAACTGCCGCCATTGGTGGCGACTGCCTGAACCAGCGTACAGTCCAGCGCGAACAGGTCGACATCCTCGAGCGGCGGCGACTGGTTGAACACTTCGTGGGTCGCAAATGAAGCCTGCGTCATGGCCTTCCCCGCGGTCGGAGGTTTCGGGAATCAGTTTACGCTGGAACGCGCCATTTTTCACGCGGACCGAATTACCTGCCGCGCGAAGCGACCGGGAAATCATACGCGTCTCGGCCCGCGCCAGGTTGTGAAAAATGCCACCATTCCTTTGAATAGTTCACAAAGCCCTGATGTGCCATCGCGGCCATCAGCAGGTTCCGCCAGCGGCGCTGGTCCGGGGTGATGGATCTCGCCGCGGTGTGCGCGTTCACGTCTGAACAATCATAACCCGTACCCATGTCGACACTGGCTTCCGGCGCGCGGGCGGCCGCGGGTGCCGTGCAGTCACCATAGTCCTTGCTGGAATCGAACCTGGACGAATCATCGGCGGTCAGATCGACCAAAGTGAGGTCGACCGCGACACCGGTGGAGTGGCCGGAACGTGCGGCAATATAGCCCAGCCGGAACAGGTCTTTCTTGCTGAACGCCGGATTGTAACGTTTTTGTGCCGGCGTCTCCCGACCATCGCGTGACCAGGCGACCATGTCGGCGACCGCGCGCACTGGCCGGTAACAATCCAGCATTTTCAGCGACAGTTTTTGCGACGCGAGTTCCTGCTGGACGCGCTTCAGCGCTAATCCAACGTCACGCTTCACCACGCATTCGCCCGCCTCATAGCCGGCGAGCGGCCGGCCGACGAAGTTATTCGATCCAGCGTAGCGGATGTCCTGGATGATCGAGGGGTCAATGTCGCCGAGATACACGAAGCCACCAGGCAAGGTCTGTGCTGCCGCTGGCAAGCCGGAAGCGACGACAGCGAGCACGATCACGACTGCTTTCACGCCCCTCACCTGAGGTCGTCATGGCCGGACTTGTTCCGGCCATCCACGTCTCGTCTCTCATAGTTAACAAGACCAAGACGTCGATGCCCAGCCAAAAGCCGGGGCATGACGAGATTGTCGCGCGCCGATCCCGGCGACATTGCGGCAGCCTCTTTACCCTGCTCCGGACAGATCAGGGGATAACTCGCAGGCCCCCTATTGGCACTTGCCCCGCCTTGGATCTCTCCCTATAGCTCTCGTTTTAATGACCCCCGTATCGAAATCGACCTTCGTCCTCGGTCACCGGCACCTGCTGGGAATTGAGGGCCTTTCCGCTGCCGATATTACCGGCCTGCTCGACCTCTCCGAGGAATATGTCGAGCTCAACCGCCAGGTCGACAAGAAGCGAACCTCCTTGCGCGGCCGCACCCAGGTCAATCTGTTCTTCGAGGCCTCGACCCGCACCCAGTCCTCGTTCGAACTTGCCGGCAAACGCCTCGGCGCCGATGTCATGAACATGTCGGTGGCCTCGTCCTCGATCCGCAAGGGCGAGACGCTGATGGACACAGCCGTCACGCTCAACGCCATGCATCCGGACATTCTGGTGGTACGGCACCACGCCTCCGGCGCGGTCGAGCTTCTGGCGCGCAAGGTTGACGGGTCCGTCGTCAATGCCGGCGACGGCGCCCACGAGCATCCGACGCAAGCGCTGCTCGATGCGCTCACCATCCGCCGCAACAAGGGCCGGCTCGAGGGCCTCGTGATCGCGATCTGCGGCGACGTGATGCATTCGCGGGTGGCGCGTTCCAATATCCTGTTGCTCAACACCATGGGCGCGAGGGTACGCGTGGTCGCGCCCTCCACGCTGTTGCCGCGCGGCATCGAGCGGATGGGCGTCGAGGTGGCGCGCGACATGCGCGAGGGCCTCAATGGCGCCGACATTGTGATGATGCTACGGCTGCAGCGCGAGCGCATGAACGGCTCCTTCGTGCCGTCGACCCAGGAATACTTTCATTATTTCGGCCTCGACCAGAAGAAGCTGGCCTATGCCAAATCCGACGCGCTGGTGATGCATCCGGGACCGATGAACCGGGGCGTCGAGATCGACTCGATCGTGGCTGACGGAGCGCAGTCGCTGATTCGTGAACAGGTGGAAATGGGAGTGGCGGTGCGGATGGCGGTGCTCGAGGCGCTGGCCCGCAACCTGCCCAACGCGTGACATCATGCTGACCGACCGCCGCCCGATCCTGCTCGCCAACGCCCGCCTGATCGATCCCTCGCGCGATTTCGACGGCCCTGGCGACGTGCTGATCGCCGATGGCATGATCCGCGACAGCAGGCGAGGCATCGGTGCGGCCGGCGTGCCCGAAGGAACCGACATCATCAATTGCGCCGGCAAGATCATCGCCCCCGGGCTGATCGACATGCGTGCCTTTGTCGGCGAGCCCGGCGCCAGCCACCGCGAAACCTTTGCGTCCGCAAGCCAGGCCGCGGCGACCGGCGGCATCACCACCATCATCTGCCAGCCCGATACCTCGCCCGTGATCGACAATTCGGCGACGGTAGATTTCGTCCTGCGCCGCGCCCGCGACACCGCGATCGTCAACATCCACCCGATGGCAGCCTTGACCAAGGGTATGCGCGGCGAGGAAATGACCGAAATCGGCCTGTTGAAGGCCGCCGGCGCGGTGGCCTTCACCGATGGCGACAGGAGCGTCACCAATGCGCAGGTGATGCGGCGGACGCTGACCTATGCGCGGGATTTCGACGCGCTGATCGTGCACCACACAGAAGACCCAAATCTGGTCGGCGAAGGCGTGATGAACGAAGGCGAGTTCGCGGCGCGGCTTGGGCTGGCCGGCATTCCCAACGCCGCCGAGGCGGTCATGCTCGAGCGCGACATGCGGCTGGTCGCGCTGACCGGCGGGCGTTATCACGCGGCCTCGCTGAGCTGCATCGAGTCGCTGGAAATCCTCCAGCGCGCGCGCGATGCCGGCCTGTCGGTCTCGGCCTCGGTCTCGATCAACCATGTGACGCTCAACGAAAACGATATCGGCCCCTACCGGACTTTTCTAAAGCTGTCGCCGCCGCTGCGCACCGAGGAGGATCGTCAGGCGCTGGTGGCGGCGGTGGCTTCCGGCCTGATCGACGTCGTCATGTCCGATCACAACCCGCAGGACGTCGAGGTGAAGCGGCTGCCATTCGCGGAAGCCGCCGCCGGCGCCATCGGCCTGCAGACCATGCTGCCGGCGGCGCTGCGGCTCGTTCACAATGGCGAGACAGATTTTGTCACCTTGATCCGGGCAATGTCGACGCGGCCCGCCGAACTGCTGGGCTTGCCGAGCGGATCGCTGCGACCGGGCTCGCCCGCCGACGTCATCGTGATCGATGCCGACGTCCCCTGGGTGCTCGACCCCGCCGACCTCAAATCGCAATGCAAGAACACACCCTTCGACGAGGCGCGGTTCACCGGCCGCGTGGTGCGCACCATCGTCGGCGGACGCACGGTCTATGAGCATGTGTAATGCGTGGCCAATAGCTGCCGATGGGAGTAACGCCGGTGTCGCCTGAAGCATTTCTCCCTGTCGCATTCCTGCTCGGCTATCTCCTCGGCTCGATTCCGTTCGGGCTGGTATTGACCAAATTCGCCGGCACCGCGGATTTGCGTTCGATCGGCTCCGGCAATATCGGCGCTACCAACGTGCTGCGCACCGGGCGCAAGGGCCTCGCCGCCGCGACATTGCTGTGCGACATGCTCAAAGGCACGATCGCGGTGATCATCGCAGGCTATTATGGCGGGCCCGACGCTGCGATGCTGGCGGCGCTGGGCGCCTTCCTCGGCCATCTGTTCCCGGTCTGGCTCAAATTCAAAGGCGGCAAAGGCGTCGCGGTCTATATCGGCGTCCTGATCGGCCTGTTCTGGCCGGCCGCGGTGATCTTCTGCGTGCTGTGGGTTTCGACCGCCTTCACCACCCGCTACTCCTCGCTCTCGGCGCTGGTCGCAAGCTTCGTCACGCCGATCTTCCTGTGGTGGTTCGGCCACCCCGCGCTGGCCTCGCTGTTCGCGGTGCTGACGATGCTGCTGTTCTACATGCACCGCGAAAACATCAAGCGCCTGCAGGCTGGCACCGAGGGGCGGATCGGAGAAAAGTAGGATCGTCATTTCCGGGCGATGCGAAGCATCGAACCCGGAATCCCGTGCCGACAATTTCTGAATTCCGGGTCCACGCGGCGCTCTCCGCACGCTTTCGCGTCACGACATTCACCAGCCTGAATTTACGCAACCTTAGGCTACGGAAAGCCATATTCGCTTCGGGAATTTCCCCCCGCAACCTGAAAGGATGCGAATTGAAGCGAATTTTTCTCAAATTCCTCGCAAATGAATCGGGCGCCACGGCGATCGAATATTGCCTGATCGCAGCGTTCATCGCGCTCGTCATTATCACGATCGTCAACGCCCTCGGTATCAACATCGTCGGCGAGCTCGCCGCGATCAACAGCTCGTTGAAATAGATGACCCCAGCGCCACCAGGCGCAGCATATCCTTCATGCCCGCGCCAGCGCGGCCTCGACGAAGCGCGCGGCCTCGAGCGCGCCGGCGTCGTCGCCGAAGCGGGCGATCACCTGCACCCCCACGGGCAAGCCACCGTCTGCGATCGTGGCGGGAATGTTGACGCAGGGCACGCCCATCAAGGTCCAGAGCCGGTTCAAACGGGCATCGCCGGTGGAGGCCAGACCCTTTGGCGCGGCGCCCGGCGCCGAGAAGGTCAGCAGCACGTCGACATCGTCGAACACCTTCATCAGGGCACGCCGTGCCCTGTTCGCGATCCCGCGCGCCTCGTCATAGGCCGCAGGCGGCGTTCCCTTGCTTTCGTCTAGTCTGCCGCGCAGCAACGGCGGCATGGCATCGTATTGCGTTCGATATTCCCAGGCCAGCGCCTGATGCGCCTCGAACTCCTGCACGACCGGGTGGATCCGCCACGCTTCCGCGGCAATTTCTGGCAACGCCCGCGCGCGCACCGAGGCGCCGGCGCGCTCCGCCGCGCGCGTGGCGATCCGCAGCGCCTCCGCGCTCGCCGTTTCCGGCGCGCCGGCAAAATCCTGCGTCACCACGCCGATGCGCGGCATCTCGATCGCGGCGCCCGGCTTCAGTTCGGGCCGGCCGGTCATGGCGGAAAGTCCCTGCGCGAGGTCCTCGATGCCGGCCGCGAACAGCCCGACCGTGTCCAGCGACCACGAATAGCATTTCACGCCGACCGTCGGCAGCAGCCGGAACGACGGCTTGATCGCGGCCACGCCGCAGAACGAAGCCGGCCGGATCACCGAACCGCCGGTCTGCGTGCCCAGCGCCAGCGGAATCATGCCGGCCGCGACCGCGGCCGCCGAGCCCGATGACGATCCGCCCGGCGTGTGATCAGTGTTGCGCGGATTGAGCGTCGCGGTCGGGTCCGACGACGCAAATGCCGTGGTCGTGGTCTTGCCGGCGATGCTGGCGCCGGCCTGTTTCAAGGCAGCCACCACTGGCGCATCCGAGCGGGGCTGCCATCCCCTGTAGATCTTTGCGCCCATCTCGGTCGGAAAGTCCGCGGTATCGATCACGTCCTTGATCCCAACCGCGATGCCGCGCAACGGCCCAGCACTCTGCGCGCGCACGTTCTCCGCCCGACAGACGAACGCGCCGATGGTCTTTTCATGCGCTGATATCGCCTCGGCCGATTGCGCGATCGCGCTGTCCGCCGAAAGATCGCCGGATTCGATGCGGCGCTGGAGTTCGGCGAGCGACATCATTGGCATGTTTCCCTGCTGCGAAAGACCGGACGGTTTTAGGGATCGCCTTGCGATGAGGCAAGCGGCGCGCCCCCTCTCGTCATGCCCGGCCATGGCGGTCTGCCTTGCGCAGACGGCGTAAACCTGTCGGCGGCGCCGGCCATGACGCGGAGAGATTGCGTGGCCTCTCACGTCACCCCCCTTTCCCACGCCTTCAGGTTGATCCATGCTGCTCTTGGAGGCCGCATGGACATACGATCGCCCAACACTCTGACCGATTCCGAACGCGTGGCCTGGCTGCGGCTGATCCGATCCGACAATGTCGGGCCGCGCACCTTCCGTTCACTGATCAAGCATTTCGGCAGCGCGCGTGCCGCGCTGGAGCGGTTGCCCGAGCTGGCACGGCGTGGCGGTGCGGCACGGCCCGCGCGTATCTGCAGCGAGGACGATGCGCGCACCGAGCTTACCGCCGGCCAAAGACTTGGCGTCCATCTGGTCTCACCCGGCGAAGACGGTTATCCGCCGCGACTGGCCGAGCTGGACGACGCGCCGCCTCTGCTCGGCGTGCGCGGCGTCCGCGATGTGCTGATGCGGCCCGTGGTCGCCATCGTCGGCTCGCGCAATGCCTCGGGCGCCGGCCTGAAGTTTGCCGGCTCACTGGCGCGCGATCTCGGCGAGGCCGGTTTCGTCATTGCCTCTGGACTGGCGCGCGGCATCGACCAGGCGGCGCACCGCGCCAGCCTCGCCAGCGGCACCATCGCCATGCTGGCCGGCGGCCATGACAGGATCTATCCGCCCGAGCACGAGGAATTGCTGGCCGCGATCCTCGAAGCAGGCGGGGCCGCGATTTCCGAAATGCCGCTCGGGCACGCCCCGCGTGCGCGGGATTTTCCACGGCGCAACCGGCTGATCTCGGGTGCTGCGCTCGGCGTCGTCGTGGTGGAGGCCGCCCTTCGCTCGGGCTCGCTGATCACCGCGCGCATCGCCGCCGAACAAGGCCGCGAAGTGTTCGCGGTGCCGGGCTCGCCGCTCGATCCGCGCGCCGCCGGCACCAACGACCTCATCAAGCAGGGTGCTACGCTGACCACCTGCGCGACCGACGTCATCGACGCGGTCGAGCCGATCATGGGGCGGCCGATCGCCTTGCGCGAGCCCGACAGTGGCGACCCGCTGGTCCCCGATCCCGATGCCGGCGAGCGCGCGCGCATCGTCAATCTGCTCGGACCAAGCCCGGTTACGCTCGACGATCTCATTCGGATGGCCGGGTGTCCGCCCGCGATCGTGCGCACCGTGCTGCTCGAGCTTGAACTCGCAGGGCGATTGGAGCGTCATGGCGGCGGGCTGGTGTCGCTGATCTGATCAGCCTGTTTCGTTGCGCCGGTCAAACCGCGCTCGCGCGGCTCCAATCTCTGCTTGATGATCCTTCGCCCACAGGCCCAGCGCCTCCACCGGCTTCAATAGCCCGCGTCCGAGCTCCGTCAGTTCGTAGTCGACTCGTGGCGGAATAGTCGGGAACACTGTGCGCGTAACCAAGCCATCGCGCTCCAGTCCGCGCAGCGTCAGCGTCAGCATCCGCTGCGAGATGCCGCCGATCATGCGCTTGATCTCGTTGAAACGCAGCGGGCCGTTGCCGAGATACATGATGACGAGAACGCTCCATTTGTCGCCGACCCGCGCCAGGATCGAGGCTACGCCGCGGCAATCGCTCTCGAGATGGGCGTTGGGCGGCGGGACAGGCACATGGGTGTGCTCAGGTTTCAACGATGTGCTCGGGTTTCAAAATTGTGCGTTCTTGCGAGGTTTGCGGACAGTCACTCATATAGTCTCAGTTACAAACCTATACCAAGGTGACCGTCATGAAACTTCTGCACATCGATTCCAGCGTGCTCGGCCCGCACTCCGTCAGCCGCCAGGTTTCAGCCGCGATCGTGGATCGCCTGCGCAAGGCCACGCCGGGTCTCGACATCGTCTATCGCGACCTGACCTTGATACCGCTCGAACACCTCTCCGGTTCGCACCTTGCCGCGCCAGCCGCAGTGCCTGAACCCGCGCTACAGCAGGACCTCGCCGCCGGTCAGGCGGCGCTGAACGAGTTTCTCGCCGCCGACATCGTGGTGATCGGAGCGCCGATGTACAACTTTACAATCCCAAGCCAGCTCAAGGCCTGGATCGACCGCATCGTGGTGGCCGGCAAGACCTTCAAATATGGCGCGCAGGGCGCGGAAGGATTGGCCGGCGACAAGCGCGTCATTGTCGCGATCTCGCGTGGTGGAATCTATGGTGCCGGCACGCCCGCGGCGGCCGGCGAACATCTGGAAACCTATTTGCGCTGGGTGTTCGGCTTCATCGGCGTCGCCAACCCCGAATTCATCTCCGCCAATGGCATCCAGATCGGGCCGGAGCATCGCGAAAAAGCGCTGGCGGATGCGTTGCGGGCGGCGACCGATCTGCGCGCAGCCTGACGACAAAGTGCCCCGACAACAATGGCGACACCGCGAGCCGCAATCGAACCGTGGCGGCAGCGGCGTCGCCGAAAGCAAATCGGCTAAAGCCCGACGCCCCGCATACGCATGATGACGGTCAACAGAGAGACCAAAAGGCCAATCCCCGAAAACAACGCGATTGAGGCAAGCGGGCTTTGATCGGACTTGTCGGACGAAGCGGAAGTCGGTCCCAAAATACGCCCGGCTTTCGACATCTCAGGCTCTCCAAATTTATAGGTGTTCAAAAACCCGGCCCTATTTAAAGGGTCTGCGCAGCTACGACTAAGGTTCAATGCACCGGAACAGTTCGAGGAAATACGTCCCGTGGATGATGAGCCCAGACCGCACAACCAGGATGAGAGTTCTTTCCTGATCGCGCGGCCTCGGCTGCATCATTTGCGGTGTAGATCCGGACTATGCCCGATAGATCGGCGCGCCCGCCGGAGAACCGGTCGCTCCGCCGTCGACGAAGATCTCCGCACCCTGGACGTTGGAAGCATCGTCAGAGGCGAGGAACAGCACCGTCTTCGCAACTTCGTCGGCTTCGCCGAGCCGTCCGAGCGGGATGGTGCGGGAAATTCGCTTGTCCAGTGCGGCAAAGGCTTCGGCCGTCGGAGCCGCTCCATTCCAGATCGGCGTGCGCGCCGCGCCGGGCGAAACCACATTGACGCGGATGCCGCGCGGTGAAAGCTCCGATGCCATCACGCGCGCCATCGCGCGTACCCCTGCCTTGCTCGCCGCGTAGGCGGCATAGCCGGGATTGCCGAGCACGGAAATCACCGAGCCGTTCAGGATGATCGAGGCGCCCTCATTCAGATGCGGCGCCGCCGCCTGCACAGTGAAGAACACCGAAGTGATGTTGGTCCTGATGACGGACTCGAATGCGGCGAGCGTGGTGCCGCCGATCGGTGTGTTGCCGGGGATGCCAGCATTGGCAAACACGATGTCGAGCTTGCCGAACTTTGCGACGGCCTGCCCAATGGCCTTCTCCGTTGCCGCGATGTCGTTGGCATCGGCCACGATCGCCAGTGCATTTGGCCCCAGTTCCTTCGCGGCGGCCTCCAGCGTCGCCGGGTTACGCCCTGTGATGGCGACCCGCGCCCCCTCCGCCACGAACAGCCGGGCCGTCGCTAGCCCGATACCGCTGTTGCCTCCGGTGATGAACGCCGTTTTGTGTGCCAGTCGCATCAAACCCTCCATATGGTTGCATTATTAAACTAGATTGACTATCTAGGAGTTGGTTTCATAATGCAACTACACAACGCTGTGATCGCTGAGATTCGTTTGATCCGGAGGCCCCATGGTGAAGCGGACGAGTTTTGAAATGGCGGAATGCCCGATCGCGCGCGCACTCGATTCACTCGGCGACTGGTGGTCGCTCTTGATCATCCGCGACGCGTTCCTGGGCGTTCGCCGCTTCAGCGGATTTCAGAAAAGCCTGGGCTGCGCCAGGAACATCCTCACCGTGCGGCTGCGGTCGTTGGTGGAGCACGGCGTCCTGACGACCGTCCCCGCCTCGGACGGCAGCGCCTACCAGGAATATGTGCTGACCCCTAGGGGACGCGGGGTCTTTCCGGTGCTGGTGGCGCTGCGGCAGTGGAGCGAGGAGTTTTCCGGCGAACCCGGCGGGTTTCCGACCCTGCTGGTCGATCGCGGCAAGGGCCGGCCGGTCCGAAAACTCGAACTGCGTTCGGAGGATGGGCGGCTGCTCGGTGTGGGCGACACCGAAGTGAGACCAAGTCCCGGCGCCTGAGGCAGATCCAGCTTCGCCGCAAGGTCAGGCCACGCGTCCGTCTTACTGCTTTGCAGCGATCTCGTCAGGACAGCTTGTGTTTGCCGCGAAGCCGGATGCGCTCCTGCGCTTCCATCTGGGCCATTTCGAGCAGGCGTACGAGCACGTCCAGTTCATGGCGCCGCGCCATCCGGGCAAGTTCCTCGACAGTCTCCGCAATGAAGGCCACAGCTTCATCCGGCCCGCCATCTCCTGGCGGATCATCGGTTCGCGAACTCTCATCCCGGCCGCGAGATGCAGGCGTCCGCCGGCGCCCAGTCTTGCTCAAACAAATACACCCAATGCACGAAAATGAATGCTGCTAACGCCGAAAAGTACCCTCAATAGTTCCGCCGACCGCCGCGCAATAACCAACGATACTCTCTTTGAAAGCGCAACTCTAGGAGGTAATTTACAACTTTTCGGAAGCTGGTTCCCTCGGTTCCGGATGCCTTTCAACATCTGTGGATTTGACAGGGGCTTCCGCTACACCCATGTTCCGTTCCGAAATGGCCGACGCGAATCCCGCGGAACCGGCCCTTATTTTCCCCGTAAGCCATTGGAATGACATGAATATCGTCATTGTCGAGTCGCCGGCGAAAGCCAAGACGATCAATAAGTATTTGGGCTCGTCCTACGAGGTTCTGGCCTCATTCGGCCATGTCCGCGACTTGCCGGCGAAGAACGGATCGGTCGATCCGGAGGCCAACTTCCAAATGATCTGGGAGATCGACCCCAAGGCGGCAGGCCGGCTCAACGACATCGCCAAGGCGCTCAAGGGGGCCGACCGGCTGATTCTCGCGACCGACCCCGATCGCGAGGGCGAGGCGATCTCCTGGCACGTGCTGGAGGTGCTGAAGGAAAAGCGCGCGCTCAAGGATCAGAAGATCGAGCGTGTGGTGTTCAATGCCATCACCAAGCAGGCGGTGACGGACGCAATGAAGCATCCGCGCCAGATCGATGGCGCGCTGGTCGACGCCTATATGGCGCGCCGCGCGCTGGATTATCTTGTCGGCTTCACGCTCTCGCCAGTGCTGTGGCGCAAATTGCCGGGCGCGCGTTCGGCGGGCCGCGTGCAGTCGGTGGCGCTGCGGCTGGTGTGCGACCGTGAGCTCGAGATCGAGAAATTCATTCCGCGGGAATACTGGTCGCTGGTGGCGACCCTGACGACGCCACGCGGCGAAGCCTTCGAGGCGCGTCTGGTGGGCGCCGACGGCAAGAAGATTCAGCGCCTCGATATCGGCACCGGCGCAGAGGCGGAGGATTTCAAGAAGGCGATCGAAGCCGCGAACTTCACCGTATCAACGGTCGAAGCCAAGCCGGCGCGGCGCAATCCTCAGGCGCCGTTCACGACGTCGACGCTGCAGCAGGAAGCCAGCCGCAAGCATGGCTTCGCACCGGCGCATACCATGCGGATCGCGCAGCGGCTCTATGAGGGCATCGATATCGGCGGCGAGACCACCGGTCTCATTACCTATATGCGAACCGACGGCGTGCAGATCGACAACTCCGCGATCACGCAGGCGCGCAAGGTGATCGGCGAGGATTATGGCAACGCCTATGTGCCGGACGCGCCGCGCCAGTACCAGACCAAGGCCAAGAACGCGCAGGAAGCGCACGAAGCCATCCGCCCCACCGATCTGTCACGCCGTCCGGCCGAGATGCGCCGCCGTCTCGATACCGACCAGGCCAAGCTCTATGAATTGATCTGGATCCGCACCATCGCGAGCCAGATGGAATCGGCCGAACTGGAACGCACCACGGTCGATATCGCGGCCAAGGCGGGCTCCCGCCTGCTGGACCTGCGCGCCACCGGGCAGGTGATCAAATTCGACGGCTTCCTCGCGCTCTATCAGGAAGGCCGCGACGATGACGGCGACGATGACGACAGCCGCCGCCTCCCCGCCATGAGCGAAGGCGAAGCGCTCAAGCGCCAGGATCTCGCCGTCACCCAGCATTTTACCGAACCGCCGCCGCGTTTTTCCGAGGCATCATTGGTCAAGCGCATGGAAGAGCTCGGCATCGGCCGCCCCTCGACCTATGCCTCGATCCTGCAGGTGCTCAAGGACCGCGGCTACGTCAAGCTCGAAAAGAAGCGCCTGTACGGCGAGGACAAGGGCCGCGTCGTGGTCGCGTTCCTGGAGAACTTCTTCGCGCGCTATGTCGAATATGATTTCACCGCGGGCCTTGAAGAACAGCTCGACCGGATCTCCAACAACGAAATTTCCTGGCAGCAGGTGCTGAAGGATTTCTGGGTCGACTTCATCGGCGCCGTCAACGAGATCAAGGATCTTCGCGTCACCCAGGTACTCGATGCACTCGACGACATGCTGGGGCCGCACATCTATGCGCCGCGCGAGGATGGCGGCGATCCCAGGCAGTGCCCGACCTGCGGCACCGGCAAGCTCAACCTCAAGGCCGGTAAATTCGGCGCCTTCGTCGGCTGCACCAATTATCCGGAGTGCCGTTACACGCGGCCGCTCGCGGCCGACAGCGAAGCCTCGGCGGACCGCATTCTCGGCAAGGACCCGGTGTCGGACCTCGACGTCGCGGTGAAGGCTGGACGGTTCGGTCCCTATATCCAGCTCGGCGAGCAGAAGGATTATGCGGAAGGCGAAAAGCCGAAGCGCGCGGGCATTCCCAAGAACATGTCGCCTTCTGACATCGAACTCGATCTCGCATTGAAACTGCTGTCGCTGCCGCGCGAGATCGGCAAGCATCCCGAAAGCGGCGAGCCGATCACGGCGGGCCTCGGCCGTTTCGGCCCGTTCGTGCGCCACGAGAAAACCTATGCCAGCCTCGAGGCCGGCGACGAGGTGTTCGACATCGGGCTCAACCGCGCCGTCACGCTGATCGCGGAGAAGATCGCCAAGGGCCCAAGCGGCCGCCGCTTCGGCGCCGATCCCGGCAAGCCCCTGGGCGACCATCCGATGCTCGGCGGTGTCGCGGTCAAGGCCGGACGCTACGGTGCCTATGTCACGGCCGGCGGCGTCAACGCGACGATCCCGAGCGACAAGACGCAGGACACCATCACGCTCGAAGAAGCGATTGCGTTGATCGACGAACGCGTCGCCAAGGGTGGCGGCAAACCCAAACGCGGCGCCAAGAAAGCCAAGGCGACAAAGCCCGCCAAGACGGAAGCCGCTGCGGCGGCGAAGCCCGCCAAGGCTGCGAAGCCTGCCAAGGCGGATGCGGCTCCCAAGCCAGCCAAGAAGGCACCTGCCAAGAAAGCCTCGGCCAAGCCGAAATCCGATAGTGCGGCTGCGGCCAGCAAGGCGCGCGCGCCGGTGACCGCCAAGACCTCACCTGCGAAGCCCTCGCCCAAGGCCGCCGCCAAGAAGCGCGCCGGCAAGGCCAGCGGATAAGTGGCGAAACAGCGCGACAAGGTTTTTCCATCGCGGGACCAGATCGTCGCCTTCGTGCGC
>Ga0307510_10005747_pt1 | contig 14785 bp, 15 predicted proteins | sample 12_EM_MG_FD_207224 | JGI IMG/M metagenome (GOLD analysis project Ga0307510, IMG submission 207224) | Populus trichocarpa ectomycorrhiza microbial communities from riparian zone in the Pacific Northwest, United States - 12_EM | ecosystem: Host-associated > Plants > Roots > Unclassified | place...
CCTGATGCGCATCTTCGCTTCTGATCGAGTGAAGAACTTCATGAAAGCCCTGGGCATGCAGCCGGGCGAAGCGATCGAGCACCGCATGGTGACCAATGCGATCGAGAAGGCGCAGCGCAAGGTTGAAGGCCGTAACTTCGACATCCGTAAGCAACTGCTCGAGTTCGACGACGTCAACAACGAACAGCGTAAAGTGATCTATCACATGCGTAACACGTTGCTGGCCGCTGACAACATCGGTGAAACCATCGCCGATTTCCGTCAGGACGTGCTCAACGCCACCGTCAGCGCACATATTCCGCCGCAATCGCTGCCTGAGCAGTGGGACGTGGCTGGTCTGGAAGCGTCGATTGCCAGCGATTTCGGCGTGACATTGCCGATTCAGCAATGGCTCGACGAAGACGATCACCTGTACGAAGAAACCCTGCGCGAGAAGCTCATGACCGAGCTGATGGCGGCGTACAACGAGAAAGAAGATCAGGCCGGTGCCGACGCACTGCGCTCGTTCGAGAAACAAATTGTGCTGCGCGTGCTGGACGATCTGTGGAAAGACCACCTGTCGACCATGGACCACTTGCGTCACGGTATCCATCTGCGTGGCTACGCTCAGAAGAACCCGAAGCAGGAATACAAGCGCGAGTCGTTCACGCTGTTCTCCGAGCTGCTGGATTCGATCAAGCGCGACTCGATCCGCGTGCTGTCGCACGTTCAGGTGCGCCGCGAAGATCCGGAAGCCGAGGAGCAACGTCTGCGTCAGGAAGCCGAAGCGCTGGCCGCCCGCATGCAGTTCGAACACGCTGAAGCCCCGGGCCTGGAGCAACCGGAAATACTCGGTGAAGAGGTCGATGTGGCCCTCGCCACTGCCCCGGTTCGCAATGAGCAGAAGCTGGGCCGCAACGAACTGTGCTACTGCGGTTCGGGCAAGAAATTCAAGCATTGCCACGGGCAGATCCAGTAAAACCCGTTTCAGTCGCTGAAATACCCGCGCCGCGACCGGCTCCTGCCGTCGCGGCGTTTTGCCATTTAAACCACCGTTGCCGCGCGCGACGGTGCTGACATCATTGAGTAAGGAGCGCATTCATGGCTGTTGGTCTTGGTCCTTTGCCAACGTTGCACCCGGTTGCCGGTTTTGAACTCGGTATCGCCTCGGCCGGCATCAAGCGCCCCGGGCGCAAAGATGTTGTTGTGATGCGCTGCGCCGAAGGTTCGACCGTGGCGGGCGTGTTCACCTTGAACGCGTTTTGCGCAGCGCCGGTGATTCTGGCGAAGAAACGCGTACAGAACGCCGTGCGTTATCTGCTGACCAATACCGGCAATGCCAACGCGGGCACTGGCGAGCCAGGCCTGGCTGCCGCTGAGCGCACCACCGCCAGACTGGCCGAACTGACTGGCGTCGATGCCAGCCAGATCCTGCCGTACTCCACCGGTGTGATCGGTGAGCCGCTGCCGGTCGAGAAGATCGAAGGCGCACTGCAAGCCGCGCTGGACGACCTGTCGGAAAACAACTGGGAAGCCGCTGCTACCGGGATCATGACCACCGACACCCTGCCGAAGGGCGCCAGCCGCCAGTTCGAGCATGACGGCGTCACCATCACCGTCACCGGCATCAGCAAAGGCGCGGGCATGATCCGCCCGAATATGGCGACCATGCTTGGCTACATCGCCACTGACGCTAAAGTCTCCCGCGAAGTCCTGCACAATTTGATGCTCGACGGCGCCAATAAATCGTTCAACCGCATCACCATCGACGGCGACACCTCGACCAACGATTGCTGCATGCTGATCGCCACCGGCAAGGCTGCGCTGCCGGAAATCACCCGCGCCGAAGGCGAGCTGTTCGGCAAACTGAAGCAAGCGGTGTTCGAAGTGTGCATGGACGTGGCCCAGGCCATCGTGCGTGACGGCGAAGGCGCGACCAAGTTCGTGACGGTTGAAGTGAATGGCGGCGGCAATCATCAGGAATGCCTCGACGTCGGCTACACCGTGGCGCACTCGCCGCTGATCAAGACCGCGCTGTTCGCCTCCGACCCGAACTGGGGCCGTATCCTCGCCGCTGTCGGCCGTGCCGGCGTGCCGGATCTGGACGTGAGCAAGATCGACGTGTTCCTTGGCGACGTGTGCATCGCCAGCCGTGGTGCTCGCGCCGCGACCTACACTGAGGCGCAGGGTTCGGCAGTGATGCAGCAGGAAGAGATCACTATCCGTATCGAGTTGGGTCGCGGCGATTGCAGCGAAACCATCTGGACCACCGACCTGTCGCATGAATACGTGAAGATCAACGCTGAATATCGCACGTGATCTAACCTGAGACCGAGTCGCCTGCATCGCCAGCAGGCTGGCTCCCACAGGGATCTGTGTCTTTCACAAATCCCTGTAGGAGTGAGCCTGCTCGCGATGGCGACCTGTCAGGCACCGAAGATCCGGCCTGTCCATTCTGATGAAAGGCACCCAACCATGTCCCTGCACCTGATCATCGGCGACAAACTGCTTTCCTCCTGGTCCCTGCGCGCCGCCCTGGCGCTTGAACTGACCGGCGCACCCTATACCGAAGAACTGATCAAACTCGGCAAGCCCGATACCCGCGAGCTGCTGCTCAAGCATTCGCCCACCGCCAAAGTCCCGCTGCTGCAAACGGCGCGCGGCACCATCGCCGACTCACTGGCCATCGCCGAATACCTCGCTGAACAGTTTCCGTCCGAGCAGCTCTGGCCGAGCGATATCTTCGCCCGTGCTCAGGCCAGATCCGCCTGCGCGCAAATGCACAGCGGTTTCTTCGCCATGCGCAATCACATGCCGTTCAACCTCAACCATGACGCACCGCTGAACCCGGTACCGCCGGAGGTCAAGGCTGATATCGAGCGCATGCTCGCGCTGTGGGCCGAGTGCCGTGCCGCTGCCACCGAAAGCGGCCCCTATCTGTTTGGCCGTGTCAGTCTGGCCGATGCCTTCTTCGCGCCGATTGCCGTGCGTCTGCGCACTTATCAGGTGAAGCTGCCGGCCGCCGACGAAGCCTATGTTGAAACCGTCTACCAATGGCCCGCCTTCAAGGCGTGGCAAAAGGCTGGACTGGAGGAGTTGAATCCGTGAAACGTGTACACGTCGCCGCTGCCGTCATTCGTGACGACAGCGGCAAAATCCTCATCGCCCGCCGCGCCGACACCCAGCATCAGGGTGGTCTGTGGGAGTTTCCCGGCGGTAAGGTCGAGGCCGACGAGTCGGTCGAAAGCGCACTGTCCCGTGAGCTGCACGAAGAGTTGGGCATCGTCGTTGGCGCCGCCCGACCGCTGATCAAAGTGCGTCACGACTACCCGGACAAGCAAGTGTTGCTGGATGTCTGGGAAGTTTCGGCATTCACCGGTGAACCGCACGGTGCCGAAGGCCAGCCATTGGCCTGGGTTACCGCGAAAGAACTGGCGAACTACGAGTTCCCGGCCGCCAACCAGCCGATCGTTGCCGCCGCGCGTTTGCCCGCGGAATATCTGATTACCCCGGAAGACCTGGAAACCCCGGCGTTGCTGCGCGGTATCCAGAAGGCGATTGCCGGCGGGATCAAGTTGATCCAGCTGCGCGCACCGAACGGCTATGACCCCAAGTACCGTGATCTGGCTGTAGACGCGGCGGGGCTATGTGCCGGTAAGGCGCAGTTGATGATCAAGGGGCCGTTCGAATGGCTCGGCGATTTCCCGTCGGCCGGTTGGCACATCACCTCCGCACAGTTGCGTAAATACGCGGCGGCGGGGCGTCCGTTGCCGGCGGAGCGCTGGTTGGCGGCGTCGTGCCACAACGCAGAAGAACTGGCGCTGGCCGAGCAGATGGGCGTGGATTTCGTCACGCTGTCGCCGGTACAACCGACCTTGACCCACCCGGATGCGCAGCCGCTGGGTTGGGAACAGGCTCAGGTGTTGATCGAGGGCTTCAGTAAACCGGTATTTTTGTTGGGTGGGGTTGGTCCGGCGGAGCGCGAAAAAGCCTGGGGCGTGGGTGCGCAAGGCGTGGCGGGGATTCGCGCGTTCTGGCCTGACTCTCTGTAAAGGCTAGCGGCCTCATCGCTGGCAAGCCAGCTCCCACAGGTTTTAGTGCCGTTCACAAATGTTGTGTACACCATGAAACCCTGTGGCAGCTGGCTTGCCAGCGATGGCGGCCGATCAAACACTACATCTCTGCGGGTTTTGCCGCCGGCTGCCAAAGAATCTCCGCAATCCCCTGCCGCCGCGCAATCAACCGCGCCGCGACAAACAACAAATCCGATAACCGATTGATATACGCCAGCCCAACGCCGGCCAACGGCTCCAGCGCATTCAGGTGCTGACAGCGCCGCTCGGCACTCCGCGCCAGGCTCCGGCATACATGCGCCTGCGCAATCAACATCGACCCGCCCGGCAGAATGAAATTCTCCAGCGGCCCCAATTCCTCGTTCCACACATCGATCGCGGCTTCCAGTCGTTCGATCTCTGCGGCATTCAACGCCTGATACGCCGGCATCGCCAACTCGCCACCCAGATCAAACAAGCGGTGCTGACAAGGCGCCAACACCTCGATCAGTTCATTCAACCCCGGAAACGTGTTGCGTTCGGCAATCAACCCGGCCAACAACACGCCGACCTGACTGTTCAGCGTATCGACCTCACCAATCGCTTCGATGCGTGGGTGATCCTTGGGCACGCGGCGGCCATCGCCCAGGCCGGTTTCGCCTTTGTCACCGGTGCGGGTGTAGATTTTCGACAGGCGAAAGCCCATGGGTTACCTCGATAATTGATTGGTTTCGGCAGCGATGGACAGCGGTTGCGTCAGCGGCAGGCGCAAGGTGAAACAGGTGCCCTGGCCCGGTGCTGACTGCACCTCCATCTGCCCTTTGTGATTGTTGGTAATAATGAAGTACGACACCGACAAGCCAAGCCCTGTGCCCTGGCCGATTTCCTTGGTGGTGAAGAAGGGCTCGAAGGTGCGCTTGCGCACGTTCTCGCTCATGCCGATGCCATTGTCTTCAACCTGAATCTCGGCCCACGGCGGATTCAGTTTGGTGCGCAGGATGATCCGCCCCGGCTCACTGTCGTCTTCGCGCTGGTGAATCGCCTGCGCGGCGTTTTTCAGCAGATTGAGCAGCACCTGTTCCAGTTCGTTGGCAGTGCCCGGCACCGGACCGAGCGCCGGGTCAAACTGGCGGATGATCGCTTGCCCCTTGAAGTCGAAACCGATGGCCAGATCGAAGTCGTTGCCGGCGATCTCCACGGCTTGATCGATCAGCGCCGGCAGATCGCACGGCGCCATTTGCCGGGTGCTGCGCCGGCTGAAGCTGAGCATGTGCGTGACAATTTTCGCCGCACGGGCGCCGGCCTGTTGAATGCCGTCGAGCAGTTGCGGCACTTCCCGGCCCTGCAGGTAGCGGTTCACGGTATCCAGTTCGATGCCCAGTTGCTCGGCGGTTTCGAGGTTCTTCGGCAGATCGGCGGACAGGCGCCGCCGGATGTTCTGCACGTTGTGCAGGATCGCGCCCAGCGGGTTGTTGATTTCGTGGGCCATGCCAGCGGCGAGACCGCCGACCGAGAGCATTTTTTCCGACTGCACCATCATTTCTTCCAGCGACAGACGCTGGGTGATGTCGTCGATACGGATCACCACGCCACGCCCGGCACCGCCCATCAATGGGTAGAAGGTCAGCGCGTAATGCTTCGGTTCGTCGTCCTTGAACCACGTTACTCGCTCGATTTTCGCCACGGTGTGCTGCTCGACGGTCTGCTTGAGCTGCGGCAGAAACGGCTTGAGCGGTTCGAAGGCGAGGAAGATCGGCTGGTTCAGCGCTTCGTCGAGTCGGGTGCCGGAGAGGGCGCTGGCCTCCTGGTTCCACTGGGTGACGTAAAGCTGCTCGTCGAGGGCGATCAGTGCCGAGGGCATCGAGTCGATGATGCTGTTGAGGTAATTCTGGAAGCCGGTGAGCTTCTTCTCGATCTTGCTGCGCACCTGGACTTCCAGTTCCAGCTTGCGGTTGGTGTGGCGGGTTTCCTCGGCCAGCCCCTGCGCCTGATCATAGGCCGCTTGCGAGTCATCGCGGGCGCGTTTGAGTTGCTGTTCGCGGGCTTCGATGCGCGACAGCATGGTATTGAATGCTTCGGCGAGGCTGCCGATTTCGTCATGATTGCCGCGTGAGGCACGCAGAGCGTAGTTCTCCTCGCGGGTCACCTGGCGCGACAATTCCTCGAGTTGATGGATCGGCCGGGTGATCAGGCGTTTGATCTGCCGGGCAATCACCAGCCACAGCAACACACTGAAAATCAGAATGCCGAGGCTCGCGGTCAGGGTGCCGGTGTAGAACGCCATCGGCAGTTCGCTGCTGGCGACCAGCAACAGATGGCCCGGCGCGGTGCCGGGGCGGGGCAGGGTGATCAACTGGTTGCTGCGAAATTCAGTCAGTTGCCACGCTTCGATGTGCCGATAGCGCTCCGGCAAGTTGAGTTTATCGCCACGCTGGACTTGCGCCAGGCGTTCGCCCTTGCCGTCATACAGCGCGGCGGCGCGTAGCGGTGAGTAACTGTCGAGTTCTTTGAGCAGGCGCTCGGCGCTTTGCGGTGATTGCAGGGCTTCGCTGACCAGACTCGGGTTGGAAATCAGTCGGCCGATGGTCTGCAAGGCCTGCGGTGCCATGCTTTCCTGGGAGATGTAATAGGCGGCGCTGATAAAAGTCAGGTTGGCGACCAGCAGAACAGTGGTCAACAGCACCAACAGGGCAGCCAGCAGTTTCTGGCCGACCGGCAGGTTTTCGAGACGCTGGCGCAATGGCATCAGGTTTTTCGCAGCAAAGGAACAAGTGGCCAGCGTAGCCGCTGCTCAGTCGCTGGGCAATCCAAGGCTGTGCAGATGAGTGACCAGGCGCTGCTGCAATTGATTGAGGTGCGGCAGGTTCAGTTGATGGCGCGCGGCGACTTTGCAGGCGTGGCCCAACAGATAGCTGATCTCGGTGCGGCGCTGGTTGGCGACGTCCTGATACATCGACGAGTAATTGGCGGCGGTCGCGTGGATGACCCGTTCGACTTCCTGTTGCAGATTGTCGGCGGCGGCCGGCTGGCCGCAACGCTCCAGCAGCTCGGCGAGTTCGCCGCACAGGGTGGCGACTTCGCAGTGATGCTCCTGCAGCCCGCCATTGCGACAGTTGTGCAACACCGTCAGCGGATTGATCGCGCAGTTGAGCGCCAGTTTGCGCCACAGCCGCGTGAGGATATCGATGCTCCATTCGTGGGGGATTTTCGCGGCCTCCAGGTCGTCCAGCCAGATCGGTGCGACCGGATGACCAGCGTCGCCCAGCCAGGTGAAACCGTGGCCGGCAAACACTACGCGCCAGTCGCCATCGCGAAATGCACCCTCGGTGCTTGAAGCGCTGATGCAGCGTGCCAGTGGCACACGGTTGGCGACGGCGTCCTGACTGCCGAGGCCGTTCTGCAGAAGGATCAGTTCGGCGTCCGCTGTCAGTCGTGGGGCGAGGCGGGCGACGGCGTTTTCTGCGTCGTAGGCTTTGCAGGCCACCAGCAAACGGCTGATCGGCTCGGGACTATCCGGTGTCTCGCCGGGGATCGCGTAGGTGCTGCCCAAGCCATGTTCGACCAGCGTCAACCCGCCCGCTGCTTCATAGCTGCGCAAGCGCTCGGCATCACGCACGATCAATCTGACCGGTAGGCCGGCGCGGGCCAGACGTGTAGCCCACAGCGTGCCGAGGCTGCCGGCGCCCAATACATGCCAGGGGGTGGACATCAGTTTTTTGCTCGATTGCGTACAGGCATGTGCGGCTCGCCGTGTCGGTGGGAAAAGACCCGTTATAATGAGCCCGATTTTAACCGCAAGCCAAGCGCGCTCCATCCACATCGAGCGCGCCTTTTTATTGGAGAGATTACATGCCGTCGTTCGACGTGGTATCCGAACTGGACAAACACGAACTCACCAACGCGGTCGAGAACGCCGTGAAGGAACTTGATCGTCGTTATGACCTGAAAGGCAAAGGCAGCTTTGAGTTCAAGGAAAAGGACCTCACCGTCAGCCTGACCGCCGAAGCCGGGTTCCAGCTGGAAGCGATGATCGAAATCCTCAAGCTGGCGCTGGTCAAGCGCAAGATCGACGTGCAGTGCCTTGAAGTCAAAGACGCCTACGCATCGGGCAAACTGATGAAGCAGGACGCCGTGCTCAAGGAAGGCATCGACAAGGAGCTGGCGAAGAAAATCGTCGGCCACATCAAGGACGCCAAACTCAAAGTGCAGGCTGCCATTCAGGGCGAGCAAGTGCGTGTGACCGGCAAGAAGCGTGATGACCTGCAAGAGGCCATCGCGGCACTGCGGGCCAAGGAATTCGGCATGCCCCTGCAGTTCAACAACTTCCGCGACTAAGCTTCCCGGTCGGGGAACCTCTCGGCGTTTTCAGCGTCCGAGGCCCAAGCAACGGCAGAAACGATTGAGCCCCAACAGGTTCAGTCTTTCTGCCGCTGATTTTTTACAGCCCGGGTAGCCGGAAATCAGGAGATAGAACATGGATTTGAATGCTGAGGTGGACAACCTGGTCAAGGCATCCCAGGCGTGGATCCCGATGATCATGGAATACGGCAGCCGCGTGCTGTTGGCAGTGATTACCCTGGCCATCGGCTGGTGGCTGATCAACAAGGTCACGCAAAAGCTCGGCGGTCTGTTGGCTCTGCGCAACGCTGACTTGGCGCTGCAAGGCTTTATCAGCAGCCTGGCGAACATCATTCTCAAAGTGTTGCTGATTGTCAGCGTCGCTTCGATGATCGGCGTTGAAACCACCTCCTTCGTTGCGGCGATCGGTGCGGCTGGTCTGGCCATCGGTTTGGCGTTGCAGGGCAGTCTGGCGAACTTCGCTGGCGGCGTGCTGATTCTGCTGTTCCGTCCGTTCCGTATCGGTGACTGGATTGAGGCGCAAGGCGTGTCGGGTACGGTTGACAGCATCCAGATTTTCCACACCGTGCTGCGTACCGGTGACAACAAAACCATCATCGTGCCAAACGGCAACCTGTCGAATGGCATCATCACCAACACCAACCGTCAGCCGACCCGCAAAGTCGTATTTGATGTAGGCGTTGATTACGAAGCCGATCTGCAGAAGGCCCGTCAGGTGTTGCTGGATCTGGCCAAGGATGAGCGCGTGTTGCAGGATCCGGCGCCGCAGGCCGTGATTTCGACCTTGGGCGACAGTTCGATCACTGTTTCGCTGCGTGTGTGGGTTAAAACTGCAGATTACTGGGACGTGATGTTCATGTTTAACGAACAGTCGCGCGATCGTTTAAAGACTGCAGGTATTGATATTCCTTTTCCACAACGGGTGATTCGTGTGGTGCAGGAATCGGCAACACAATGATAGGTTGCTAATTAATTGCCTGACTTGTCGGTCAGGCAACTATTGCAAGTGACCGGCAATAAAAAAGGCCCATCGCAAGATGGGCCTTTTTTTATGCTTCCAAACTAACCACTGACAATTACAAGATGTTCAGTGGGTATTCGGTGATCAGACGGAACTCTTTGACATCGCCTTCGCCTTGGTCAGCGTTGGCAGTGTGCCAGGCTTGACGAATGCGGAAGGACAGGTCTTTAGCAGGGCCAGACTGAACAACATACTTGGCTTCAAAGTTGGTTTCGTGGTGTTTGCCATCTTCACCGTACAGACCGGTGTAAGGGCTGCCAGCTGGAGTGCTGGTACCGTCGATGTCCCAACCTTTAACGTAACGAACCATGAAGCTCAGGCCTGGAACGCCGTACTCGGCCATTTTCAGGTCGTAGCGAGCTTGAACGGATTTCTCGCCAGGACCGTTGAAGTCAGAGTACTGGATGGAGTTAGCCAGGAAGATCGAGTCGCCACCGCGGTTGTTCTTGCCCACGCCGATGTAGTCGAACGGGGTATCGCCGTTGACCTTCTGGAAGGCCAGGGTGAAGGTGTGTGCTTTCAGGAACGACAGCGCGGTTGCCAGGGAGAAGGCAGTGTTGCTGATGTCACCTGCCAGCTTGTCACCGGTGTCGGTGGTGCGGTAGATGTTGAAGTCAGTGTTCAGCGAAGTGTCACCACTGAATGGGGTGGTGAGGTTCACGTTGGCGTAGTACTGGTTCCAGATATCTTCCAGCTTGGCGCCGTAGAGCGATGCGCTCAGGTTTTCGGTGATGCTGTATTTACCACCGAAGTAGTCGATCGAGTCGGCTTCTACGCCTGCGTAGTTAGCGTACAGACCGCCGTTACGGGCGTTTTTGTCCTGGCTGGAAGCCGAGTAGAAATGACCGGCTTCGAGGTCAAGGTCTTTGACTTCGCTGCTCTGCAACTGGAAGCCAGTAGCCGTTTGCGGAAGGATACGGGAGCCGCCGACAGCGAACACTGGAGCAGTGCTTGGCTGCATGTCGCCGAATTTCAGTTCGGTTTTGGAAACGCGGAATTTGACCGACGCGCCGGCTTTGCCCTGGCTGTCGTTAACGTCGCGAGCGCCGTTGTTCGGGTTAACGGTATCGCTGCGGCTCATGTTGCCCGAACCGGAAGTACCGTCGCCGCCGTCCAGTTTCAGTGCCAGGTAACCGTAGGCATCGATACCAACACCGACAGTACCTTGGGTGTAACCGGAGTTGAAGTTACCAAGGAAGCCCTGGGTCCAGTCTTTCTGGTCGCGGCCGCCGTTCTTGTTGTCGCGGTTGAAGTAGTAGTTCTTCAACGTCTCGGTGAGTTTCGCGTCTTCAACAAAACCTTTGGCTTCAGACTGGTCACTTACAAACGGTGCGGCCGTAGCCACTTGAGTACTGGCGGCTGCAGCAACTGCCAGTGCGATCATGCTCCACTTCATCACGCGCATCGTGATTTGCTCCTTTGGTTTTTAGAAGAGTACTGCCGTCCCACCTGTTTTATTATCTGGGCGGCTCTTTCTTTTTGTGTCGGCGCAAACTTATATCACGCCGACAATGTTGGCGATACTTGCGAATCTAACCTTTCACCTTCTTTACGACGCTGTCGCAAATGGCGTGGTGGATGTCGCAAATTCACAGTACCGACGCAGCCGGACTGACAACTTTCTCGCTGTTTATGGGCCTTTTTGCATCGGTAAAAAAGAGTCCCTGGCAAAACACTTGAATCTCCATCGGGCAACCCTGCCACTGTTCTTATGGGGCTTAAGGCATCCACTTCCAGTGGTGCGCTTATAGTCCATATGGGTACGAATGCAACAAGCGTGCACAAACCGCAATTTTACTGCGGTTATTTTTCTGAACACCCGCCTGTGTTTGTGAAAACCTTGTGAAAGCGGGGCTTCAAGCCTGATTTTTTCTGTGCTTGACGCCATACCTCCTATGGTGTTGCCACGCCGAGAAACGCGCGTGACAACCAAAAACGTTACCGGTTCACCCCGCCAGTGAGTATTTGGCGGATGCCCGACGCAGTGAGCGTAGACGCACTGTGCAGTTTTGGTGCAAAAAAATTTACAGCTGTTCTGAATTCATACAGCTTGCAGGGGCGATGACGCTGAACGTCTCTGCTGTTTTCGGTCATTTTGTCGGGCTGAGTCTGGATGCTGGTTTCATGCTGGTGCGTTGTGCTCGCAAATGTCACATGTCGGGGCGTTCGCAGGGCGATGGGGTACACCGTCGCCGTGAAGGCAGGCGCATTCGCAGGTATGCTGCCGTCCTGTCGCTTGGTGCGCCGTCCATAAGGATCGCCGCTAAGCTGAATAATGAAGGTCAGCCGGGAGTGCGCGCAGTGTTTGCTTTAGATTCACGACTTCAACAGGACACGCTGACCATCGGTGATTTCCCTCTCTGCCGACTGCTGCTGTCCAATGACGCCAACTTCCCTTGGTTCATCCTGGTGCCTCGTCGCGACGATATCAGTGAGTTGTTTCAGTTGGATGTCGCCGATCAGCAACAGTTTTGGCTTGAAACCACCGCGCTGGCTGAGCTGCTCAAGGATCTGTTCGATGCCGACAAAATGAACGTCGCCACCCTGGGTAACGTTGTCAGCCAGATGCATATGCATGTGATTGTGCGCAAACGCGATGACGCAGCCTGGCCGGCGCCGGTCTGGGGCAAGCTCCCGGCCAAGCCTTACAATGCCGAGCAAGTAGAGGCCATTCGCGCAAAGTTGCGTCTGGTGTTGACCGAAGACTTTACGTTTCTGGAGGGCTGATTCATGAGCTTGGAAGACCGCGTTACCGATCTGGAAAGCCGTCTGGCATTTCAGGATGACACTATTCAGGCATTGAACGACGTACTGGTCGCTCAGCAGCGCGTGGTCGAGCGCCTGCAATTGCAAATGGCAGCAATGCTCAAGCGTCAGGAAGAGATGGTCGGTCAGTTCGAGTCCTTTGAGGATGAGGCGCCCCCGCCACACTACTGAGGCAGGTACTTTTCATCAGGCGTAAAAAAACCGCGAACAGCAGGCTGCTCGCGGTTTTTTTATGCCTGGATCAGCGTCGCGGCAGTGCGGCGATCACATCCTCGGCTTGCAGGCCTTTGTCGCGGTTCATCACCGAGAACTCCACGCGCTGGCCTTCGACCAGTACGCGATGACCTTCGCCACGGATCGCGCGAAAGTGCACGAAAATATCATCGCCGGAATCCCGGGAGATAAAACCGAAGCCTTTGGAGGTGTTGAACCACTTGACGGTACCGGTATCACGATTGGTCATGTCATAGCTGGTTGGAGCAGCAGCAGGTGAAGAACGATAGAAGCTCACAGCCAGATGCAGGACCACGGCAACCAGCGCGATCACCAGGGTGAACAGTACGGCTGGCTGGCCGGCGATGACGGGCATCGGCGCGATCAGGGTCAGGGTTTGCAGGACGACAGTCAGTACCAGCAGCGCGCTGACCAGGTTTTGCAGATGCTGACGAGGGCCTTTGTTCCAGAAAGGAATCACAGGAGCAATCACCAGGTTCAGCAGGCCGAAAAAGGCCAGGTAAAGTGCATCGGGTTGTTGCAGGTAGGGAACGGCTTCGGATTTCAAGCTGGGTATGAACGACAGCAGCAGTGCCGCTGCGCCCATTAGCAGGTGGACGATTTTCAACATTTTGATTGGCTCACGTTTATGACGGCTCACAAGGAAGAGCTGAAGGCGCACGGTTCGCTTCGGGACAAAATAAGAGGCGGTGGACACGTTCACGGCATCAGCCTATGCGCAACGCCCCGAAAAATGGGGCATGGCGACACACTGTCTATTTAACAGCAAAGCCTGCGGCTACTCAAATCAGCCCGGCCAGCGGCATGGCGTCGGTCGATTTGTCGCAGTGTGTGCATCTGATCGGGGCTGCGGGGTGTCGACAGCCTTGCTAGAGTGGGTCTGCACCTGTTGGATGAATTCAATCGCCGTTAGGGGGTAAACATGGCAATCGATATCGGTATCAGTGAAGAAGACCGCAAGTCCATCGTCGAAGGCTTATCGCGTCTGCTGTCGGACACCTACGTGCTGTATCTGAAAACCCACAACTTCCACTGGAACGTCACCGGTCCGATGTTTCGGACGCTGCACTTGATGTTCGAAGAGCAATACAACGAACTCGCGCTGGCCGTTGATTTGATTGCCGAGCGTATTCGCGCCTTGGGCTTTCCGGCGCCAGGCGCCTACGCCACCTACGCACGCCTTTCTTCTATCAAGGAAGAAGTGGGTGTGCCGAGTGCCGAAGACATGATCAAACAACTGGTCGACGGCCAGGAAGCCGTGACCCGCACGGCGCGTGGCATTTTCCCGCTGCTCGACAAGGTCAGCGATGAGCCGACCGCAGACCTGTTGACCCAGCGCATGCAGGTTCACGAGAAAACCGCGTGGATGCTGCGCGCCTTGCTGGAAGCGTAAATCTGCCGGTGCGCGGGCCAGCAGCAGAAGGCTCGCGCGCTGTCCGCAATCCCACCTGTATCGTTGGCTTTTCCTACGTTGTCGGTCAATAAGTCGTCTGGCTATAACGTTGTGTCTGCGCTTTTATGAAAGCCACAGGATGTGACTTTTCAAACAAGCAGAGATGGCAAAGGAGTGTCACCGATATGGTAGAGGGAGACAGGCGAGGCGACAGGATTGTCGGCTTGCCACATGAATTGAAAGTCGATCCGTTCGCCCACGAATTCGACATGGCATTGGTTCAGCCATCGTCACGATCCGTGCGTCTGAACGGTTATGCGACCTGCCTGCGGCTGGAGCGGGTCTACTGGAACATCCTTGGCAATATGGCCGCAGACAACTGCTGTTCGATCAGCTCGCTGTTGTCCCACGTCGACCGTGAAGTGCATCTGCGTCATGGCGGGGTGAGAAATTTCAGCGCGCTGGTGCGGGTGGTGTGTGTCATGAACGGCGTCAAGCAAGCTACACCTGTCGAATCGCTCTGAAACGGCAGTTGCAAACGAGGTCGCGGCCTGTGCAGTCTTACGGCTGCACAGGCCGCATTTAATCGATATAATCCCGCTCTTTCGCCGCAAAGCCCTGCGCGCGGTGGCAATCTGATCGCCGAGACACCCCCCATGCCGATGTACGATTATCAATGTGCTTCCTGTGGTCATCAGTTGGAAGCCATTCAAAAGATCAGCGAGGCACCGCTGGTCGACTGCCCTGCCTGTCAGGCGCCAGAGCTCAAGAAGCAACTGTCGATGCCAGGCTTTCGCCTCAGTGGCGGCGGTTGGTACGAAACCGATTTCAAGACCGGCGCCAAGAAGAACCTGGCCGGTGGCGACAAATCTGACTAGGGTTCAACCCCGGGTTGAACGACACGCGTGAGTTTCCGCATTGCTTGAAAAGCAATGGGAGCTCCACCGAATTTTTCGAATTACGAGAAGCGAACCACGACCA
>Ga0307510_10005748_pt1 | contig 14785 bp, 5 predicted proteins | sample 12_EM_MG_FD_207224 | JGI IMG/M metagenome (GOLD analysis project Ga0307510, IMG submission 207224) | Populus trichocarpa ectomycorrhiza microbial communities from riparian zone in the Pacific Northwest, United States - 12_EM | ecosystem: Host-associated > Plants > Roots > Unclassified | place...
ATATATATATATATATATATATATATATATATATATATATAATGAAATATTAGATTAGTGGAATTTATAAGTGATATTTTTGGTTTTTGATTTGATGTTAACGAGTGTTCTCGGATTAGTTTACGTGATTATTAGATTAAATTATTTTCAATAACGTCAAGACGCAATCCTCACATCGTCTTGTTGGGTTAGAAAAATAAATCTTTTTAGGTGTTGATCACAAAATTTAAACCTTAAAATTCAAGAAAATATGTGTATTTCATTAACCATCTAGTTAACTCTTTGAGGTTAACTACCATAAAAATATTAAAAAATGCTGAAGGAATATTTCATTGAGGTTTAGAAAAAAAACTTATTGGTATTTGAATTGCCAATATAATTTGTAACGAAAATTGTTGTTATCAAGTTTTTCATCAGAAATTATTGTTAAGTAGGAAATTAAAATATTGACGGATTTATAATTGAATGCCAAACCTTTTGTAATATTATTGTTACATTAAGTAATGATATTAACATACATGTGATAGATATCCCATGTTAAGATTATTATTTGTTATATTTTCTTGATATTTAGCATTATTATTTCTAAGATAAATGAAAATTTAATGTAATCTTCTCTTATAATAGATTTTTTTTACGTTCGAAATCTTCACAAATTGTTTTTATCTCATACCTTCTTTATAAATACAAATGTCTCATTACCACTAGATAAAAAAATATATATTGTTCATTATTATTTTTTCATTGCTAATACTATTTATTTGTATAATTTTCTTTTCTTTAAAGAAAAGAAAAGGCAAAAAAAGAAGATAAGTGGGGGCACACCCGCATGGAACCGCTAATGTCGGCTAACCGGCCAACATGGCACGCTAAGTCCTTGCCACGTTTGCACGCCTTACGAAGCAAAAACTTAATGGCGTGCTGCCTCGTTGTTATATTTTTATCAACTCTCATGTTTCTACTTTGGCTATATTGGCGGTTAGCATAAATTTTTTTAAGAAATTTGGTGAAATAACGTCCATCAATTTTTTTAAAAATAATATAATTAGTGTTTATTAGAGTTTCAAAAAGAACGATATAAAAAAGTTATGATTAAAAAACATGATATTAAATAATTATCTTGTTTTCCAATTAAGATTTTTTATATATATATAGAAATTGACATTACAAAGAAAAATTAAGGTTTAATTTTGATTGTTTTTAACTTTTGATCGAATCTATAACTATCAAAATTATATATTTTAACACTAAAACTCATAAAATTATTTTTATTTTTCGTATAGTTTATGTTATTAGAATCAATAATCAAGAAATATCTAAGATTTTCATTCAAAGATTTTGTCAAAAACCGATTTTGTTTTTACCAAAATTATTTTTTTTAATCACACTTGAGAAACTAACTAGATTTTATATTTGAATTTTTAATTAAATTAGCTGTGTTTTCAACTTCAACCAGTTAAAATCCTGGAATTAAATGATAAAATGATAAACATTATATATATATATATATATATATATATATATATATATATATATATTTCAATAATAAAAAAAATTGTGATAACGATAGCTATTAACTTTAATACTCTTTTGAATTTTTTATTAGTGCTAAATGATTGGAAGTTGACCTCCAGCTATTTAACTAATTAATTTTGAAAAGTTTTATTATTTAATTAATCGCACGCCAAATGGGATCGTTTTTAACTAGAAAATGACAATTAACGGTTTAACTGCACGTCTAGTCTTGTTAACGTCTACTTTTTGCCTAAAGAACTTTTGACGTGAAAAGTGCCCATCCACTTTGAAAAGGGTAGGAGAGCATATAATCTATTGTTCATATTAACCTCCGATCTCCTTGCTAACTTTCCGTTTGATCATCACATTTTCCAGATGCACTCTAGCCCTTCCACGTTGCCATAACCATAGATATAAAACCTTGATAGGTTCGGTGAATTGACCCGAGATCTATATAACATGTCGACGTACAACTTAATTGGGCCAAGTTCGTTTTCAAATCAAGTCTACAGTTGACCTGACAAGTTATCTCATGACTTGATTAATTTTGTCAAATATAAATGAAACCTAATCGGATTAATTTTAAGATTTTTTTTATTTTTATCAAAAACTAACATTATTTTCCTTAAAAGAACTTTTTTTTCTAAAGAAATTCAAAAAACATCATTTTAATTTCAGAATATATCTAGATTGATTGGTTGTTAAGGGTGTGTTTGTTTTTAACGTAGCTTTTGTGGTTGTGATTTGAAAAAAGTAAGTTTAGAAAAAGTATTTTTAGCTGTAGTTAGTTGGATTTAAATACGTATTTGGTAAAAATTGTGGTTGAAGTCTATATATAGTAAAAAACATGTATAAAATATTTAGATAAAATATTTAGATTTTTTTAAAAACAGTAAAAAGAAGACCAGTAAGAAATACTTATGAAACTCAATTAAAAAAATATATAAAAACTACTAAATAAAACCTGTATTTTTAACTCAATTTTTTAATGAATCATTCTGTATAAAACTTAATTTTTTGCTATAACAAACATGCTATTGTATTTATTTCACCGCTAATATAAAAGCTAAGGAAAAACAAACACATAACGAGCAACGAAAAATCCTGTCTTGACCTGAACTGCAGGAGGGAGGGGGGTGGGGTTGACGAATCAACAAGGTGGTTAAAGAACAAAAAAAGATAAAATTGTACCGAGGTGAATTTTAGTCTAAACATGGGTACTTGGACTCAAAACCCTAGGTAGCAACAAATTGTCTGTCTGCAGCACTGGAGATCGGCAGGGGCACCAGAATACTTGGCATCTATCTGTTGACAAAACTAGGAATATGACAGGGGCAACACTACCACTAGATCGCAGCTAAGTTTCTAGTATTGGATAAAACAAGGTTGCATTTACTGCAAGCCCTGTTGAGCTCATGCTGCGTATGAATGAATGGCCCCAGATGGCCTCATCCTGAGTTAAAAACAGAGCCTCGGGAAAGAAGAAACAAAAAATCTCGTCCCTTTTTTTTTATCTTCATAGTGTGCTCGGAGTCCTATACACCATATGTGTGTCAGAGAGAGAGAGAGAGAGAGAGAGAGAGAGAGAGACCTTATCTTCAGCACAAACAGTCGAAAAATTCATGAGCCAGCACGAGCAGCCAACAGAAAATCCGTAAAAGGAAAAGAAACTTCCCCATTTCCAATTTCTACTCAGGCTCTCAAGTAGATAACAACCATGTTTATCCTCAAAAATACCATGTTTATCCTCAAAACCTGTGTCATTGAGTTGTTGCATCAACTTAAATGTTATTTATCAATTTATATTTATTATTTTTTATCTAAACCAATAGTTTTCTTTTAAATATTATTTAATTTAAACATCATCAGATTTAAATCGAGTCACAAATCAAATCATCAAAATTATTCAAGTTTAGTAGAGTCAGGATGAAAACCATTCAAATTAAATTCAATTTATGCTAAATCATAGATTATGTGTTTGTTGGGTTAATCCATTCTGGATCATTAAGTTGTTAGATCAACTTAAAGGTTATCAGTCAATTTATATTTTATTATTTTTGTTTAAAGCAATGGTTTTTTTAAAAAAATATTACTTAATTTAAACCTAGTCAAGTTTAAATTAGGTCACAAATCAAATCAAATCCTCAAGATCATTTAAGTTTAGTAGGGTGAGTATCAAAACCGATTCAAATTAAATTCAATCCATGCTAGATCATGGATTATGTGTTTGTTGAGTTAATCTACTAAGTTTTATCAAGTTTAATATCAATCAAAACCCATATAGTCATTTAGATTTGATCGAGCCAACATCAAAATCTATTCAAATTAAAACCTATCTAGATCAAGTTTTGGATCACAAGCTTGTTGGGTAAATCTATCAAAAAGACCCATTTTAATATCATTCAAGTGACGGATCAATCCACTGGATCACTGATCGGGTGATTATGATCAAAACTAACATATTTGCCGAGTAAATTAACCTATCCAAACTAGGTTTAATAACCATGCACACATCCATAAATACAATTTCACCGAAACGTGTCTAGAGCATCGGCAAGAAAAAATTATATGTGAAAAAAGAGAAAACAAGCTGTAGCTCTAATAATCTGTTAGTTACAGCAGTCCAGACATGTTTAAGCAGCAGCAGCAGCGACAAGCGGGTGCTGTTGCCTTTAGTGGCAGTACTTGACAATTGTGTCCATGATTTTGCCAACTGACCAATTATCTCCATAACAATATTATCGCTATTTATTTCACAGTTGAGTCTGTTGGTTAAAGCACTAGTCACCTTGCATCTCTCGCATCTCCTCCATAGCAGCTGCTAAGAAAAGAAAGACACCATGAATCCTTATGTTCCTGATTTTGAAATGGACGATGATTACTCTCTCCCACCTCCTCCTTCAACCCATACTCGCCCCAGAAAACCAGCCATGTAATTCCCTTTTCTTTTCTTTTAAATCCATGCTCACTTTGATTATTATGTGATTTGATGAAGTGATTTGCGTGCTTGATGAAGTGCAGGCAGGAAGAAGAGATCATGGAGCTACTATGGCAGAACGGCCAAGTAGTGATGCATAGTCAAAGATCTCAAAAGAAATCATCTCCTCCACCGTCCGAGTTGGATGATGCGGTGCTCCCAGCTGATCAATTACCTGGTACTAAAGAGATCCGATCATCACATGATCAACAACAAGAACATCACCATCTTTTTATGCAAGAAGATGAGATGGCTTCTTGGCTTAATCATCCTCTAAACGACACCAATTTCGACCATGATTTCTGCGCCGATTTGCTATATCCTCCGACAGCTTCCACCGCTTCCATCACCAGGGAAGCTGCTGTCACCAACGCCGCTGCGTCTACTGTTCGAGGTGCGACTCAGAGAATGGAAGCTAGGAGTTATCCGGCGGTATCGGCGCCGAGGCCGCCGATACCGCCGGTGAGGAGAGCGGAGGTGGTGCAGAACTTCGCGTACTTCTCGAGGCACCGAGCGGGAGGAGTTTCGGAATCTGGACGGTCTAATTCGAAGAGCGTGGTGAGGGAATCGACGGTTGTTGACTCGTGTGAGACTCCAACAGCGAGAATTTCGGAGACGGCGTTTGCTAGAAGTGCGGATAACACGTGTGGGACCATTAACGGCGCTGCTGTAGCAGGCACGGTTTCTAGTGCTCCCTCAAGTAATAGAGAGACGATGACGAATCCTTGTGAGATGACCTCCACGTCATCACCTGGTTGCTCGAGTGCTAGCGCTGAGCTGCCGGCTCTGATGTCTCCAGTGGAAGACCGGAAGCGGAAGGGAAGAGAAGAGGAAGCTGAGTGTCATAGCGAGGTAAATGAGTCAATCTTTTGTTAATTACCGAGTTAAATACCATATTAAGTATGTTTAATGTTTTATTATTAAATCATTATTAAAAAATAATAACAAATTAGGCAATATTATCATGTCCTTGGCTATCGTGCGCCGAGTAAGTGACGTTGGTAAACGTGAGCACGTTTTTTTTCCTTCCGGATTTTCTTTACTTTTTAAAAAAACAAAAAAAAAACAAAAAAAATGGGTTGAATTGAATGTTTGTATGATATTGTTGTGAGAGTTGTTTTTTTAAATATTTTTTTATTTAAAAATATATTAAAATAATATTTTTTTATTTTTTTAAATTTATTTTTGATATATGTTAATATGATTTGAAAATAAAAAAAATAATTTAAAGTAAAAAATTAAAAAATATTTAATTTTTAAAAAATAAAAACAAACATACATGTACTGATAGAAATTTGATAGGATAAGGTTTTGCATCCATCTACGAACGTCAAATATCCTTATCTCATGATTGAGTGAACAATGGTGTTTTGTATGTTATGTGGTTGAAGATGCTTTTAAATAGATTATAATTTTAAAAATTATTTTGTTTTGATTGTTTAAATCTGTTTTTCATCGTAAAAACTCGAGTTAAAAAAAACTATAATTTGTACAGTTTATTGCAATAAGCATTACAATGGCACATGGTAATCAACCTCAGTCAGTAGCAATCAGGCAGAAAACCCAAAACAGTGCAGGTGCTCTAGAATGGCAAAATTTGTACAGGAACTCGAGCTGCGTGATTATTGAATTGTGTTTGTGCCATTTTGATGCTTTAAAACTCCAACTCGATAGACAGCTCGAAACCTCTTCAGGGTAGAAGAGATGCCGCAAATCCACTAAAGGTCTTTTAGATAAAGGAAGCGTGCATGTATAGAGTGGTATTGCATTTCATCATTTCTTTCTTCCATTAGTCTTTAATATGATCTCCCTTTTCTTTTTCCCTTCAAGGATGCTGAGTTTGAATCTGCTGATGCAAAGAAACGAATTCGTGGATCAATGTCTTCGAAGAGATCTCGTGCAGCAGAAGTTCACAACCTATCAGAAAGGGTTTGTACTGCTACTACTATTGTCGAATTGTTGATGAAATATTGGTTGCTTTCCATGTGGTCGGCGTCCTTAAACGAAGTGACCCTACATTCTTGCAGAGACGCCGAGATCGGATCAATGAAAAGATGAGGGCTTTGCAAGAGCTCATACCTCGTTGCAACAAGGTTCTCTCATCTTGCTGAAGATCAATTTTTATGTATCGCACTTCACCTCGTTTATCTGCCCCTTATAATGAGTTTTCTCCTCGCTTTCCAATTTTCAGTCGGACAAAGCTTCTATGTTAGATGAGGCAATTGAGTACCTGAAATCGCTTCAGTTGCAAGTACAGGTGTATATTTCCTATCTTATGTTTCATTGGGGTTTCCTTAGATAAACTGACTATGTCAAATGGTTTGAAAGAATGGTTAGGGTTTGAAATAACTCTGCATCCAATAAACTGTTGAGTTAGCACAATTGATGGTTCTATATTATTGGATGATGGTATCTAGATGAGTTGTTTGTACTGCATTCGAGTAAGTTATCCTGTTCTTGCATTCTCTGCATTACATGTTTCTATGGACACATATCATATGCCATGAATATGGGACTACAAGTTCCTGCATTCAGAATGCCTTACTCAACTCCATTTTCCAAATGGATCCTTGAAAGTTGAGAGGATATGTATAAATCGTAATGACCTGCCAATGAAGGTGATTAGAATCATGCATTAACTATTTGTCAAAACTTGCCAAGCTTGCAATGCAAGGTTGCTCTATTTGTCAGTTTGGTGTTTATGTTGGGATGGATGGTGGATTCGACATCTATTTCTAAAGCCCTTCTGATTTATTTATTTATTTTTGGGTTTGGGGAAGGGGGTGGGGGGTGGTGTCTTCGGCAAATAGGAGGAGAGAGTGTGAGTTCAATATTTTCCACACAGCAACGTTGTCTTCTGTTCGCGTGCTCGAGAATTATTAACACAATATCTCTCCCTCTCCCAGGGATTATGTCATAGTGAAATTAATGAAGAAAAAGTATGCCAAATTCCATGATCTGGTGAAATTTTGAAAAACCCAGGGGTTCGGTCCAATTTAAATTTAGAAAGACTGCATTTCTTTTTAAGAAGAAACTAAAGTGTGATCTTAGTTAAACACACCACCATTGATCTTGCCTTGTAGATATGGTTTCCCTAAGTTTTTGTTTTCCTCAGCAATAAGTATTAGGTGGTTTCTAGGGTAGTAATTTTAAGACGGCAATGACAACATGTTCTCTCAGGGAAAAAAGAGTGTTGTCTCTGCAGGATGGGCTTCTCATAATTTTTATGGTATCTTTCGGCTCTCGATAGTTTATAATTCATAGATAAAATTGTCTATTTTATTTTTGCATGCATATCCATGGTATGCCTGCCTTAAAATTTGACTGATACAATCTGAGCTCATGCATTAGATACAGCTAGCATTAGATTCTGATTATTTTTTGCAGATGATGTCTATGGGATGCAGCATGGTCCCCATGATGTTTCCTGGCTTCCAGCAGTACATGCCGCCAATGGGGATAGGGATGGGCATGGGCATGGAAATGGGATTGAGTCGGCCAATGATGCCATTTCCCAATATTTTGGCGGGTGCACCCTCAGCAACACCAGCTGCAGCAGCTCATTTGGTCCCTAGGTTCCCTGTGCCGCCCTTTCATGTGCCCCCCATCCCTGCTCCTGATCCATCCAGAGTCCAACCAACCAACCAGGTAGATCCTATGCTAGGCTCACCAGGTCAACAGAATCCAAACCAACCACGAGTCCCAAATTTTGTTGATCCATATCAGCACTATCTTGGCCTCTACCAGATGCATTTACCAGGAGTACCACGGGTATATATACACTTATTCTTTTTAAGCTTCTCATTTTACATCAACTTAACAAGAGCTTTTATGTGTTTATATCTTTGTTCACCATTCCATTATCACTTCTTGACAAGAAATTGCCAAGCTTTCAGTTGTTTCATGTTTGATCGTGGGTGGTCTTTATTGCAAGCAAAATGCAAATAAACATACACAAGGAAGATTTGCATCCATTTATGTTCTGGCGCGACTTCATTTTTTGACATATTAGATTTTCAATTATAGTTTTTTTGTTTTTCAGGCCTGAGCTTGTTACTTCATGGACATGTCTGGGGTGGGGATACAAACTTTTCAAATCGTTTTTTTTCCCCAATCAATCATATTGTTTTATGTTCTGAGTTAATCGCAAGCTCAGGGTCAATTTAATCGAAGCCACCCCATCATCATTTTGTTTTAGAAGCTCTGGTTGTTACCATGTTGATAAGCCCGCTTTTGTCTGCAGAACCAAGCTATGGCTCAGCCAAGTACCAGCAAGCCAAGTACTAGTCGAGTAGCTGAGAATCCTGGCAATCACCAGTCAGGTAAGATGCTCTATCATATATCTATCTTCTTACGATCACCATTGGATATGATATAGAAATAAATAAACGGAATAAGTTGAGATAGGAATGTATGTGTTGGTGTCACAGTGCTGTTTTTGGCTTGTGACCGTTGTGTCATGTCTTGGATGGCTTAATTGGTTCTCTTTTAGGTTGTGATGGGGAAAAAATGGCTCATGCTTTTCCTTCAAGTCAGGCTAAAAAACAGGAGTGGAAAATGGGGAAAGGAATAAATGGAGTTATGCTACGTGGGTGTCCACCTCTATCTCAATAGAGCCCTTCTCAAAAGTTGTGCTAACGCGACTGAAATACAGGATTTCTCCTATTCTGTCACCAATTTTCTTTTCCTTTCCCCCCCCCCCCCTTTCCCTCTTTTCTCTTCACTATTCCTCCCACCAATCAAAGCCAAATGATATGGATTTACTACTCGGTTCTGCATGTTCTCTTTTATATTGAATGATATGTGTTGAAGTTATACTTAAAGATCATGGAATAGATTCAATTCAGGAGTTGCATGAAAGGATCACTCTTGGTGAGATTCTGAATGTTGTCAACCTTTTCCTGAATCGACATGATATGCTGATAATAGAATCCCTAGTTGGCTAATGATTAACAACTCACGGCACTACATTTTGTAGCTGGTCTTGGCCTCTCAGATTGGTAGTGCGTTATGGTATCAGTTGTGTCTATGGATTGCTTGTGGACTGCCCCTCCTCGAGAACATATGTAGTAATGACGGTGCTTCTTGTGCTTAGCAGGTTGAAGTTTTTCCCGATTACCTTGGAAGGCTCTTGCCTGTTGAGTTTTGTAGTGTAAGAGAGCAACATTGGAGAGAGCTGTTTTTTTTCCAACTGTCTAATACAACCATAACACAGCTAACATGTAATTATTACACTCTAATAGAATCCAATTTTCTCTAATCTTTTTTACTTCTGTTCTCTCTTATGTTAACATTTTTATTTACTCAAAACCAGTGAAATATGGTGGATGATAGAACATGATGAATACCAAGCCTAATTAAGGGGGCTCACAACCTCTTGAACAGAGAGATGAAGCCTTGAATCCAGGCTGGTGACGCTGAACTGGCTTTCCCATACATAATTTTTCTGCTGTCAACTTGTGTTATGAAAAGAACAGGACATGTCTCTTCATATTCCTGAGCTGAAAATCTCAACCTGTGAATAAAGTAAAGAAGTTGAAAAGAGATTTTTTATTGAAGTTATTAATCTCGACGTGAATTAAAGCCTCGGGCTAGGGGGTTAACTCGGACCAATCAAAACAATATTATTTTTTTTATTTAAAAAAAAATTCAAATAACATGATTTTTTACAGGATCACGGAGTCATTCGAGTTTGACCTGTCTATTTTTTTATTATTATTATTGTGGGTGTCGAGGCCAGTTTGCGCGTACCTCGACTAATCTCACGGATCCTGAAAGTAACGACCATGTAAGTCTCAAATCGCCATTATATTAACAATTACAGGGCTCGAACCTAAGACCGTAGGAGAATCAAACTCCTTGTCTCAAACTCTTACTACTGAGCCACCTACTAAATGATTTAACCTGCCTACTTTTGATTCCACAAGAGGGAGCCACTTAGGTATGCTTTTGGAGATTCACCTCAAGAATCCAGGTCCATTAGTTGCTTTCAAGAGAGACTTATCAAGTTTTGATTCATTGAACACTTTGCCATACAAGATATCATGTATCAGAATGGAATAATTTGTGTGATCATAAACCCTCGAACCATGGAGTCCAGACAAGTGATGTTGTGGACCAAAACTTGTTGTCTAATGCTATTTTCCCTTAGGTCTCCTAGGATATGCCTTTGTGTGAAATCTGCCAGGGTTACTTTTCCTTGTCAGAAGAGATCTCAACGTCTGATACAAGGAATGCTTTGCCTGCTCATACAGGATAGGGAAGTTTAACCTATATATCAATGGGAGCATGCACCATCACATCCTCTGTTTCTTCATGTTGGTGAGGATTTTGTGAACGATATTTCTCATCACTAGTAAATTCCAACTACAATATGACACAAGGGACAACAAGGTGATGGAAGAAGTGAATCATCACATAAAGGCTGTTAAGGAAAAATAAATAAATAATTAAAACTTCTTTTTAAAATATAATATTTCTTACAAAAAAAAAAACTGGTTTTTTGGTTTAGAAAACACATTCTACAAATTCTCTTTAATATTCTTTTATGAGTTTTTCACTGCTTTTTAAATGAATTTTTTTTGAAAAATTAGATATTTTTTAGCAATATAAAATATTAAAATTACTTTTTTAACATTTTTATATTTAGTTAGTGTCAGAAATTTACTTTTTATAATAATTTATAAAGATTTTTTTTTTTGAGTTACAATATAATTTTCTTTTTCATGATAATTTTTACTTATAAAAAAAAAATAGTTGTAATCTCTATGTATTTTTTAAGTGAAAAAACTCATCTTCGTTTTTAATAAATGAACATGTTTTTTAATTTTTCATTAGATAAGGCGAAGAAAACTGGAAAAGGAAAATAATTTTACATTGCTAAACACATCCGTAAGTTTCTCAAAACTCTGGAAACGGTTGAACGGGCTCAAAGATTATAGCGCAAAATATTCCAGGCCCACATCATACAGAATGTCGAATTTCTTTCAAGCCATGTCTTCCGCTTCTGTCTACGAATGCTGGCAGTCATGAACCAATAGCAGACAGAATCTGGGAACAGAGAAAAAGCAGTGCAACATCATTATCAACAAGTATTCACCATTATAGCTCTGAATGTTAAACTCTAATTGGCAATATAAGGTAGCTACCTTGTCAGTGAAAATGCGGAATACATCAACTCCCATAGCTACGTCGAGTTCCTATCCAGAGGAAACAACAGATTTTAACAGGACATCTTCCTCTCATTTAAGTGGAAATCAGAGTACTTACACTTTCTGGGTCCGTGGAACAATCGATCTTATGTATGAGCTTTTGAAGGCTCTCGTCCATCAAATCATTACGAATTTCGCTGGAAGAAGCTGCATGCCAAAGAAGACAATGATTCATTCCTTGTAGAAGAGCATCTTACCAGTCACGGTTTCAGGAGTTAAAATATTAGGACCCAGTAATGCTCCTAACCCTGACCAGTTATCTTAATCAGACAACATCGAACTTCTGTCGTATAACATGTGTGTCGAGATAAAAGAATCTTGTATTCCCAAATAATTTATTATGTCACTAGGCAATTGACAATTATAAATGAAGTAACACATAACAAAGACATTCAACTAACAAATTACAAGAGAAAATATGCCAACACGATTAGTCATTCATTGCACTGCACACTACGCTAATTAATGACCAAACTTATACATCAATGGTAGAAGAGACCAAGATGTCTCAATGGGAACAGGATCAGAGTTGTTTTAACAAGGAGCTGCGGGACAAGATATAAACAGCGTGAGCCAGAAAACTTGGGATAATTTTTTTGTCAATTAACAAACAGGCAGAGCCCTCACACATATAGTGGTAGTTTAAATGCCTCAAGTATAAATTGTAATAGCAGAAACAAGAAACATGTTCACCTATTTGGTTCACAAGTACTTTAGAGTGGTTCCTAGAGTAGCCTTTCCACTTCTTCTTGCTTTCATTAACTCATCATCTCATTGCCATGTTTTAGATGTAATAAATCTCCTTAAGCCAAGGTATTTGTTATTTTAATGCCCTGTTATTTTATTTTACAGTTAAGCAGCACTTTGACAAGGTACAGAGCTTAGTGCAATGCTCCCATTTCCTTTAGGTTTTACCATGTTTTGGATTTGAGAATTTTATATAATGCTGAAACAAAGAAAGGCTTACAAGGAGCAAACCTCACACATAGTTGTGAATGCTTTCTATTTTAATTTACAAAATGATGACTGCAAATCATTCTCATTGGGAACCAATGGCATTTGGCAAGAACTATTTTTCTGAATTTGCATCCTAGTCGCTCTGAATTTGCTTCTTTTTACCATGTTTTTATAAGTTTGATACTTATTGACCTAGACATCAGTATAAAATCCATGCTACTATAACTTCAAGAGCCTCTATATTGCTTGAAAAATGGAGAAATTGAGGGGAAATAAAAGGCAGTCACTTTCCTCAGCGTTTAAAAGCTTCTTTACAAAAGATGTGACAGTAAGTGCAAATTATCTCTCCTACAAAGAAATATTAAAAGTATCACCTTCAACAATAGTCACAAGAACATACCTATAGACTCTAGTTGCAACTTTAGCAGCACCTCGCCCGGTTCATCAACTTTAACTGGCCTTTTTTCCACCACTTTCACATCAGCAACTGACAAATTCAAAGTAAAACAAAATTCCAAATATAAACTTCTAAGATAAAATCTTGAATTAAGTATCATATAACAATGAAGTTCCTTGAGCTGAAAGGACATTAACAGTTATATTCTGTTCTGTTAAAAGTTTTAATCGTTATAGAGCTACAAGCAGCCTACAGAGTATATAAGGAGGTGGCAAGGAGAAACGAACCATGTAATTAAAAAAACACATCACAAAGTTGCAAGAACATGAAGTACAGCACTGAATCACATCATCCATCAACATTCATCGAGGAACAAAATCTTACCTGGCTTTTCCTCCACAGATACTGGTATTGCACAAGGGGTTTCTGCACCATTCATTTAAAACTCACATTAGTCCATGTACCAGATACCATTCCACTTCCAACAATAGCAGTATGACAAATATGTGATACAATAAACTCTGGTCAGCTTTACCTAAATCTAAACTAGACCAGAAGCCTCAACCTCTGAAAGGTTTTCTTTCCCCTCTGAATTATAAAATGATGAGTTTTTCTTCAAACCTCATGTGTACAAAAGTTTCCAACAACATCCTCACAAATCAGTAAACGAGCACCACTATTACTGCAAAAAAACAAACTTCATTGCCCCCACCACCTAATATTTTCTATGTTCATATTCCGTGCCCCGGTCTGTAAAATCAAAAGAAAGCCTAGCATCCCCTGATAGCAACTTTGTGTTCTGCCTCTAATTATTCTAGTTATCATCCATCCCAAATAAACTCCAAAAAAGCATGCTTCATATCTTCTCCATTCTTCTAACAATCATAAATACATAAATTGATAATTCACCTGGGATTTCGAATATATTTCCAAGCATGATACTTCTTCAAGTTCAAGATATTGAAAGAAAGAAAGAAAAATAAGATAAAACAATAAAAAAGAAAATACCTTTATGTTTGGTGAAGCAGACAAGAGAACAGCTGCAAAAAAGAAAAACACGAATTCCATCAAAAGATAAAGAAAAGTTGTATCCTGTCCAAAAGAAAACAGCAAGCCAATGAGTCTGGTTTTGTTGCTTACTATGGAACACGACAAGAAGGGCACTTGTACTTAGATTCAGCTTCATGACAGACTTGGCACTTGTGCTTGGTTCCCATCAAGCTGTTTCTTCTGTGTTTTTCTTCCTTCTTCTTTAAGCTCTCGCTAAACTGTGAAATAATAGCTATGGCGGCCCTGAGAGGCTGAGACGCTTCACCGACCACCGATTCTCTGTGGGACTCCTCTTTGCTGCGGTAGCTTTTTGGGGTTCAATACGATGAATTTGTGATGGTTTATAAGCGTTGTCTTCTTCTTTAAACTTTAGTCCCTGTATTCTTCGAAGGTTTTTGATTGAGTTCCGATACTTTGTTTTGATTTGATTGAGTCCTTGTATGTTTTGCAATTCTTATGATCCTTCTATAAGAGTTCATTGTTATTCAATATTACTAGGCAAGGCTGGTTTACATGTTAAAAAGATCAATTTAATTTTTATTTAAAAAAATAAAAAAAAATATTCTTTTAATAAAAAAATTTCAACAAATTGATGGTCAAGCTTTGCAGAGTCAAGCCTAAATTGACTAGATTAGCTGAGTTATTATTATTTTTTTAATCTAGACCGAATTTAGGTTT
>Ga0307510_10005749_pt1 | contig 14784 bp, 19 predicted proteins | sample 12_EM_MG_FD_207224 | JGI IMG/M metagenome (GOLD analysis project Ga0307510, IMG submission 207224) | Populus trichocarpa ectomycorrhiza microbial communities from riparian zone in the Pacific Northwest, United States - 12_EM | ecosystem: Host-associated > Plants > Roots > Unclassified | place...
GCCTCGGGGTCAGGGCCGGTTCAATCAGTTGCATAATACGGTAGACCGATAGGCTGAGACGCGAAGTTGTACCGAGCTCGGAGTCACATAGCCCAATGGCACGACGCCAAATCTTCGATACGCTGTCCACATTCTAGAAGGGTGACCATAACCTGCAGAACTGGAGAACGGCTTCCAGCGACGACAGTAGCATCCCCGAGGACTTCGTGCCACATTACCAGTAGTACACCAATCTCGGAGTGTGGACCTGGCAGGACTTATGTAGAAATGACAATGGGTACGTTTAGGGGACAGATCCTCCCAATTGAAAGTGTGCTCGTTGGCGTGGGGGCATAGGCGACTCTTTGGTATGAATGAAGTCAAGTTGCGTTCGGGATTGGCAGCGAAACAAGACCACCAGTCGGCCGAAACTGAATGTCTGTCATCGATAGACAGACCCATATTCAGCGTCTTGTGTCATAAAGTTCACGCGTAAAGTTGAGACCAGGTATCCCAAAGGTACTGTATTAGACTGACACACAATGAAAGTATCGGAGACTGAACCCCGAGCTACAACTCCATTTAGCTCATTACTTTGGTTTAGGAAACGGCTCAAGTCCGTTGCAGTTGTGGGTTGTTGTTGTACGGCACCAATTCCACTCTACAAAAAGGGCCAAAATACAGGGGTTTTCCTGGAAGATCCGGATTAGCAGTGCAACGGGAAGATGTGCCTATGGCTGCTAACCGTTTGTACGCCTGCCATGCTTTATCTTGACGCCATTTCTTCTCCGCGGCGCGCTGCGACCCGGGTCAGTCAAATGCCACAAAGCAGCAAGGGCTCGGCAAACCTCAAGTGGCGGAACTCCGGAGACCTGAGAACAAGTCAGGTGCGTGAACTTGGTGTCGAATAGAGAGGGTGCATACATGGCGCAACAAGAAATACGTGAACAACGGGCTCACAGCTGCGAGAGCAACGGTTCCCTTGGGATAGTGAGAGGTTTGAAGTGACGCAGTCGAAAGCGCCCATATTCCTATCCATACGCCGACTTCACCGACATAACTAAGAACGTATTGTCAGAGCGCATGCCTAGCTCGCCACAGAAACGAAAAGTGGCACCGTACTTAGGGTGGCGGCTGATGCTCCAAAGACCACTCGTGATGAATTTTTCTTCGTGTCCCTTATTCTCTTTCGCACGACGCCATGCAGTCTTCTGACGATCCGCGGCGATCTCCAAGAGAAGGGCACTGGCATACAAACCCAATGAAGCATAGTCCCGGAAGGTTAAGGCAGGGTGAAGATGTGGGGGGCCTACATTCACCTATAGGTGTGAAACGTTCTTCATTCCAGAAACCCGTAAGAGCGACAAAACATACCAGATAGACTGGCAAGCCAATAAGAAGGACCCATAATGCTACGAGAGTGTGAGACATGCGGAGATAAAATGCATGCATAAACAGACATTGGATCATCCAAAACGCAAAAAAGGTCCCGGGCTGATGCTTGACTTTGTCGAACCGTGAGTCTCCTCCGGCCCTAATGGCGCGCTGTACGGGAAATAAGCGGTTACATACGGATCACGTTGCACAGACCGGAAGAGTTGTGATTACCTCCACCAAGAAACTCCCGAGGCGGATTGCCCATACGGTCAGAGCGGATGTGAGGAGTCGTTGCCTCGGTGCAAAACTGGAGAAGGAAGGGAAAGATGTGTTCGTGCCTTCCCAATATCTCGCCTTCAAAGTTGGATAGTACAAAGAGACGAAGGTGGTAGAGAGGAAACCGAGAGTTCCCCCAAAGTCATACCACATTTCGTTCGCCTGAGGTACGAAGATTGCCGCGAGAACTGATGTTCATGTCATGTTAGGCCCCCTGACGACCACTAGCACAAGGAACAGCAAAAATGACGAACGCGCTTGCAAGGAAAAGGCACTTCCGGCGAGAGGCAACAGCCTCGAAAAGACGGTCATGGTGATGAGACTGTGAAGAATGTGAAATGTTGCTCAGGTTGGGTGCGTGACAAACGATGGGCAAAAGAAGGCCAAGCGAATAAGGATGGGGAGCGAGCGAGCAAGACGCAATGACGACATCATGCCGGCGAGTCATGATCGATGCATGATCCTCGGAAAGTCGTCACTCGTCACCGACAGTCCTGGGAGTCTAGGACCATCCGAACTCGATCAATAGTCCGATCGTGAGCGTCCAGACCGTTTGCGTGTTGGTATGGAGCTCATTCACTGACTGGGTTCGATGGCTGCAAAGGCAAAACGATCCAAGCCGAGGCAGAATATTAATCATTTATGATGAATCCGCCCACCTCATCGCGGCACATCCAACGTCGCGTAAGGTCACGATCGCGGCCCCGATGTCAGATTCATCACGGGGCTTATTCACACTTTAAGCTGTTGGGCCTGAAGGCCTGAAAGGTGGAAAGATGAGGCCCTCAGCCATCGATGCGCGCTATCGCCTTTGTTGTCGCATCGGCTTCCTCGTGTATCACGGAACCAGGAGGTACGATTCGCATCGTATGTAGTAGGGCGCGCAATAATCCTACCACAAGCACCAAACACTAGCAACAGAGTGGGGTGATACATCTACTACAAGTTACACGAGAGCACCGGAGTATTATAACCACCATGTATTGCGGAAACCAAAAGGGAAAAAAAAACAGTAAAAGAACAAACAAACGAATAAGTTACAGCCCATCGTCTGGCTCTCCCTCAGCATCCAAGTCATCGTCATCCTCTCCCTCGGCATCTGCATCCGTCTCACCGTCCGCGTCCGCGTCTGCATCTGCATCTGCATCAGCACCCACATCCACATCCACATCCGCATCGGCGTCTACATCAGCATCCACTGCTGCCATTGCAGCCACGGGCAAGTCGTCGACGTCCATCGTCTGCGGGACCATAACAACAGGTGAATTTGGGTCTTCCTTCATGGGCTCTGTCACACCTGGCGCAGTGGCGGCAGTGGCAACAATAGTATCGTCGCTCGGTGCGCTGTGGCGACTTGTCACGACAGTCAACGGCGTGGCTGCGTCATCCGGCTCCGAGTGCACCTCCTCGTCTCCACGCGTGGCACCGTTTATGACCCCAGACTCACGTAACGGCTCGGGTGCTGGTGGGGGTTCATCGACAACAGGCGATTCGACGCGCCGTCGCTTCCGCGGAGGTGGTCTCGTAATTGCAGGTCGAGATGGGAGGAGCGGAAGCTCAAACGTTGACAACGAACCGGTGCCAGGGCGGGAACGTAACAGTCGTTTGGGCCGGCTCTCTTCTTCTGCCAAACGGGCCGCCAGCGCAGCGTCAGCGTCTTCATCCACACCATCGTAGACTGATGCTGGTATCTGATCTTCCTTTACGGAAGAATCGACGGTCTTAATAGGTGACTGGTGCCCACGTTTGGATACCCGTGGCCGTTTTGACGGGGTGACGCCCGTACTAGACGCTCGTGAAGGTGTTGGAATTGTATTTGGGGGGCTGCCGCTGACGCCGGGGCCCCGTAAATATCTAGATGGCGTGAGAGGTGTTCTCGAGCATACGCCGTCATTCGTTGGGCGATTTTGGCTGCGCAAACGCCGCAAGGCCAATTGTTCGGATGAATGCTTCCGCTTCTCCGGAGAGCGTGACACTCGTGCCGCAATGGTTTCGTCATGACTGCTCTCTGCGTCAATGGGGGTGATAGGTGCTGGCGTTTCGGGAACAGAAGATGTTGACGCGGGTCCAGGGTTGTCCTTCTCGGGTGTACTACCTATCACCTCCGCGTCAAGCGCAAGTCCTGCGTCTGCGTCTGACTTCTTCACCCGTGCGAGTAGGAAAGGACTCCATTTGAGCTTCTCAGGCTTTATCTTCATATATCCCTTTGCCTCCCATTTATCCAAGTAACTCTTCACGTAGTCTGGATCCCAATGGATCTCGTATTTCGTGGGAGGGACGAATGGTCCCTTCGACACGTCGTCATCATTTGTATGTGATCGAATGAGGTGGCGACGTGCAACCATGGTTTTGCGGTTCTTCATCAACTTGATAGATTGGCCTGGAAGTGGTTTAGGGGTGGGCACCGCAAGGACATCGATGAGACCCTGAGTACAGAGCGTATGGTACACATCTTCGATGGTCATGGAAGTCACGTTGCTAATGTCTGCACAAACGCCCACTGTCACAAGTTGCGGCTACCAAGGCAATGAACGGCCTACCTTCAAGTGAAGGATTGTCATGGGCGGTATGGAGATAACGCATGATCGATAGTGTCCAGTAGTTCTTGTAGCCTAGTGCTCCCAGTCCTGAAAGGGGCTTCTCTGGCGATCCCAACCGCTGCTCCTTCTTCGATAGGAGATAGCCTAGCCATATCAGCATCAGCTCAGCCTGCAAACACTAGAGGCGCCCCAAAACCGCTCACTGAATTCAATAAGAAGGTTGCCCCATCCTTGACGTTGCCGCACTGGTAAGGTCATGATGCAACTGACATTGAAATCCTTCGGGCTGCGCTTCTCTTTGCTAAAGTAACCCAGAAACCGCGCTCCACTATCATCACATTCTGCCATCACGTAGAACAAGAAGGGTTCGACGTCATAGAACAATGACTTGTGATCAAGGAACATTTTCGACAGCAAGCATAAGTTCTGGCAGTAGATCTGCCAGACAATCGTTATGTATCCCACGACATCAAGGCGGGGTGGGTGAAGGGGCGTACCTTGTTCCGCCTCCCATCTACTTCGAATATTGATACATTTCCATCCCTGTAAATCTCATCCCCTGGTGGATGGCGCGCCTTGCACTTTAACTATACAGAGAAGTTAGTTTCCGTCCACCACAATAAATGATCGACACGCACTCCGTGCCTCGATGCACCAAACCGACTCTTGTTATACTTCAGACAGAACTCGCAGATCCACAAGCGCCCGTCTGGGATATTCGCATACTCCTCGGGGAAGGGTGCATCGTACCAGGTCTGAATATCGTATTCCCCGAAACGGATGGTGCGTATCCTAAGGCCTATCTGGTACGTTGTAGCAGGCGACGGCCCAGGAGTCGATGGCGTAGGAGACACGGAACGCGCCAGACTGGGGGGCTGTACGATGGACATCACAGTGGCCGACCGTAGTGGTCGACTTGATGGACCAGCAATCGGGACCTCTGGGCCAGGAAGGGGAGGTTTTGACTGGGGTGGATTGAGTTTATGCTGCTGGGGCACTTATAAGTCTAAATCAGGAATGTTTAAAAGAGGTGCTCACCTCTGTGGCTTGTCGACTTCGCTCGAACTTGAGCTTGTCAGCCTGTGTTATTACAGTCTTTGAAGTGTCTCTGTCCTCCGGGGTCAGAATGTCGTCAAATAAACCCTTAGGTGGTTCTTCGTCACTGCTCTCTTCCCTTTCTTTCCCTTTTCCTAGGGCGGGCAACCTGAGCCGAACCACCATTCGCCGTGGAGGCGATTCAGGTGGCCGTGGAGGCGTGATCTTCAGTTGTGGGCGCTTGATAGGCGAGGAATGAACAGTCGCCTTGCGGGTCAAGGTACGTGTGCGCCCCGGAGGTTGGAGAGGAGATTCAGAGACGTCGGTGTTACGTTCTGACAGGTTTGGTGTTGCTGCTCTGCGCTTGCCCCTCCTGGAGGGTCGCGACTGGATGATTTCTGAACTAGACGTCGAAGCTACGGAGGACTCGCGAGACTGTTCAACTTGCAAGAGGTCCTCCTCCTCCAATGGTGTCTGGGGTACTGCCTCACAGATGCCGGATGGATTGTGTGTGCAGTGTGGACAATGCCATTTTCCTGGAGGTGAATCTTGGAGAGGTGGGGTCAGGCAGTCCATATGCCATCCTCGGTCACAAGTATCACAAAAGAGTATACGGGCCTTTCATGGGAAATGTCAATGAGCAGCATATTCGCAGAGGATCGCGGGCATACGTCGTCGCCTTTCTCCTGACAAATCTCGCAGGTCTTGCATTCAACGCATTTCCATGGGTAGGAACGCACAAGATCAGCAACAGAGCCAAGATCCATGCACGTCGGATGGCCTGAGGCATGTCAGCTAAACTCCAGGAAGATACAGTCCCCACGAAAACTGACCGCTACGACCACACTCATCACAGGAAACCATCTCCTCCGGGTCGCCAATCTTATTCTTCTTGTCGTTCCCGCCACAGAAGCCACAATTTGGCTCTCTACGTACTCTCCTTTTCTTTTTCAGTGGCTTCGTATTGAGAACGGCCTCACTGACGGGAGGAAAGTAGTCCGGTGGTGGGGGTTGTGCAAAGGGATCTCCCTGGGGACCTTGGGAATATTCGCGAATGTGGTGGGGAGCATCAGGGGCAAAAGACAAAGGAATAACGGTCTGAAAGTAATGTACATGTGAGCATGCGAATAAGCTGGTCGCTCGGTTAACCATTCGATGAAAGGGACGTGACGCGACGCGGTCAATTAGTGGTAGGGGCGCCACTGTCACGGCCTGAAGACGCGTCGCGTGTTGTAGATTGAGACGAATACGAACCTGATCTGGATCGGGCTTGACCGGATAAGCTTGCAGAGCAGGATCAATAGGTGGGTCGGCGAGCGCAGGGTCGATGGGAATGTCGTCAAAGTTGCTTGCAGGAGTGCCATATTCATATGACGTCTCGCGCTCAAACGCGGCATCTTGAGGAAATGGCAGGCCTCGCATCTACGGCATTCACTACGCGACGGCGAAAACCACCGGCGCTGTTGTTGTGCGGGTTAGTTGGATGGCTGGACACGGGTGGATAATTCGGTCGTCGAGTTGGCCGTCGAGCTTGTTATTTGGGCCTATTTGGCTCCGTTATTTCGGTATCAGCCGGGGACCAACCCGACTCGGATCGAAAGAGGCACTTGCTTGGTCCACGGTGAACCGTCTAGAACCAATGTACGTTCCTGGGCGCCGTTCTGCTCCACAACGAGCCTCACAAATCTCAACCCCCTCTGACGCGCCACGTCAGCCACGCCAAGATACTCATTGTTACGCAATATGAGGTCGTGCAACATTGTCATCTCAAAGAGACCACGACAGTTTCGACGAGAAACCGCTGCGCAAAACCAACACCTCGGTGTTTGTCTTGCCTCGGACTGGGATCTGAGTGTTAAAACAAGGAAAGGCGCTGGTGGACGAGGGTCTGCGCAGTTCACAGACCGTTCTTGCATCATACCGAAACAACCCATTCCCGTCCTGCGCGATTGATTCGAATTCCATTTTGCACAGGTGACTCGGCGTATGCCGTTCCAGAGTGCCCAATAGCCGAGCCCAGTGAGCGTCATCGAGACTTATGAAGCGTTGCCGAGCCAACAATGCGCCGGCAGAGTTCAAAACGCAGACACCTTCTCACAACCCACGTTCGTACGCGTTCCAGGCTGGGCGGGGACCTCCGCGGGGGGATATATTAGCAAACATTACTGCACAGTCTAACATCATATGCACGTGACCTCGAAGGGAGGAAAACGGGAGCAAAATGGCGCTGTGAGCGAGTTGGAATACACCCCAGCCAATATACCATAGTGGAAATAAAAGGGAAACTTGGTGTGGGTTTTTTCCTGGTCACCCGTCTGGGTCTTCCTATCGGTTTGTCGGGCTGACGGGGAGTGAGGAGGGGTTTGCCAACGTAAAGTGGGGTGGCAGCGTGACCAAATATGATCAAATAGGGCAGAGTGGGCTTGCTCGGTGCTTTCCAAGGGCTTTTCTCATTGCTCGCCTGTTTCGCCGCATCGCCCAATCTCGCCCCCCAATTCGTCATCGCTCTCTGTTCCGTCCGACAGCCATCTTTTCGTCCTAGTCGACGATGCAGACCGCCGTTCAAACCCTCCCAGCTCACCTTATGCCGTCATATCAAAGGCCCTCCATCACGAATGTCGTCAACAGGACCTCCACGATGCTGCCTACACCCCCAGTTGCGACCCGAAAGCGCAAACGTGCCCATCAATACACAGTCTCATACTCGGAGGTCCAAGAAGTCGACACAGACGGCCGACTCAGAGAAATCATTGTTATCGAGGATACCCCACCTCCCCCAACAGCTTCTCCTGCAACTTCATCACGCACGAACGGCTATTCTGCGTCATATCAACCTCCGGCCTATTCTGCTCCGATAAGGACGAGAGCTCGTGCCGCCATGGAAGCTCAAGCCGAATCTTCCGGTTCCTCGTCCGTTGCACTGCCTATTCCCGCACCCAAAAAGAGGAAGCGTGAACTTGACGAGCCGCCGCCATCGGCCAAGAAGGGGTTCCCTCCCGTACCGGTTTCATCTAGCACAGCCAAGCACGCGACATGGACTAACGGCAGTGCTGCTACATCTGCAACTGTGGGCCAATTTCACTTCTCGGAAGGACACTATTCTGATCTCATGGATTTGGACAGACACCGAAGCAACAAGTCTCCTGCGATGATAAAGAGGGTCATTACATTGTCACCCCAGATGACATAATCTATAAGCGCTGTAAGCTTTTTGTATTTCCCATCCGTCCCCACGAACTCATTGTTGGATGACTAGATCGTACGGTTCGCCTACTTGGTCAAGGGACTTTTGGCAAAGTTGTCGAAGCGGTCGACATTGAAACCAATAAGCGCGTTGCTATCAAGATTATCCGTGCCATCCAAAAGTATCGCGAGGCAAGCCGTATCGAAGTTCGGGTCTTGCAAAAGCTCAAGGAACGTGACCCAACCAATCGGCAGTTCGTCTTCCTTCCCTGTCACGTGTTGTCAGGACCCCCGATTGATATTTTCCTTTTTCAGTAAATGCATTCACCTCTTGAACTGGTTCGACTATCGGAATCACATATGTCTGGTGTCGGAGCTACTCGGCATGTGTGTCTATGACTTTCTCAAGGAGAATGATTTCGCTCCATTTCCTCGGGATCACATCCAGTCTTTTGCGCAACAACTTCTCGGCAGCGTAGCTTGTACGCGTTTCACTCTTCTTCGATCGATGATTTCGACCGCTGACGTCTTCTACCTTTCTCAGTCTTGCACGACTTGCATATCATCCACACAGACCTCAAACCCGAAAACATTTTGTTAGTGCGTAACGATTCGCGGACCGTGACAATTCCCACTTCTGGCAGGGTAACATCTTTATCACGTCCCAAGGGTCAAGCCCAACGCTGACCGTTGCTCACAGCGCCATGGCCATCGGACCAAGCGTATACTGGAATCAACGGATATACGATTGATCGATTTCGGATCGGCGACATTCCAGGATGAATACCATTCGGCCGTTGTCGCCACGCGCCACTATCGTGCTCCTGAGATCATACTAGGTTAGTTGATCCACACACCCACCAACCTGAATGACCTTTACCGATACGTTACCCTTATAGGTCTTGGTTGGTCATATCCATGTGACGCGTACTCCCTTGGATGCATCCTAGTGGAGTTCTACACTGGCATGGCCCTCTTCCAGACGCATGATAACCTTGAGCATTTAGCCATGATGGAGATGGTGATGGGAAAGATGCCCGAGAATGTTGCGCGGGAGGCCGTGAACCATAAACCAGAGTTCTTTAAAGAAGGACCCAAACTTAATTGGCCATCGCCCAAGACAACTAAGCAAAGTCGGAAGGATGTCCGTGCGACGAGAAGTCTTCAGGTTTGTCTTGCAGTGTGACCTCTGCGTGGCCTTTGTTGACAATTGCATACTCCATAGGAAATAATACCACAAACGGATATGATCAACGTGCACTTCTTGGATCTTGTCCGGAAGTTGCTCATGTTCGACCCAAAGCAGAGGATCACTGTTCGCGAGGCTTTGAGGCATCCCTACTTTTCACAAGTGATCCCGCCAGAGCTATAGCCCGGCTTCTTACCTGTACAACGCCCGACCTTTCTTCACGTTCGTTATAGACTTAACACCCCCGGCCGGATCGAACCCGTGTACCTCTTTCCTCTGCGTGGTTATCTCGTGTTGTCTACACTCTGCATGTGTGCGCAGCCTCATCATCCCTCATTGCCATCAATGCATCTTTCGCCGACACCCCTCTTCTCGCTGGAACGAACAAAACCCGGCGGCCTGTATTCCTACTGCATCGCACAATGTTTCTAATCATCATCTCTTCGCTTTCTTTTGTGCTTGCTTTATACTTATGATACTCGCCCTGCACCATTGATTACTCGGTTGTTTGTCTCATCACCAAACCTGGAACCACCTCGACCCTCATGTTTTTATGTGTGTATGCCAATAATCATAGAGAAAGGCAAGCTAGGAGAGCGATCGTGTGCCACATTTCCCGTATCGATACGTCCCGGGGCCCAGTGTCAAAACGAACGACATCATGGTTTCTATCTCGAGCCTTACGCCTGTGCTCTTGCTCAAATCTCAGTTTGGTCTGGGTCAAGAAATTTGTTTACCATATAGCTGATACTAATCTCATGGTACGTGACATCCTTTCCAATTTGCGATACCTTGCAGTGAAGCTTGTCGTCGGATGGTCGGGAAGTCATGTCATGCTGTTGTTATGTTGGCTCACGCCTTGCACACTCTGGTATGCACCCAACTCGGGTAATATTTTTATCGTGTCTTACTGACAACCACGAAGATGCTAATAAGCGCTAGCAGGTGAATGTTGGCGACGTGACGGAGCTCAGACCGTGGCGCACACGAGAGAAATAGGTTAGATGTGTCATGACCGGACGGTTTCGTGGTCATCGATAACTCTACTGACTGCGATGTGAAGGACATCAAATTTTGATCTCCATCGGGGCCTTTAAGACAATTGAAGCGCATGATACCCCCGACCGCAGTCCATCCAGAAATCGGAATTGATTGCCCATAACATTCCCATGACGCACGATTTCGTTCATTCAGGAAGGCCGCATGTTCAAGTTCTCGATTCTAGACAACGCCTGAAGATATGGTGAGCTGGCTCGGCGGCAAAAAAGCCACGGGCTTCCTGGCCCCAGCGATGCTTTTGTGGACATCCGCCGCAGCCCAACTACTCTTTACGTCATTGGGCGTCAAATATCCGAATCAGGCAGAGTGTTTATTTATTATTCGAGGTGGCCGCCCAAATCGGCTAAGTGGCAGGGCGCGAGGGCGGGTCAATATATAGATGTTGTGATTCTCGTGACCTCGAGATTCGAACTTTCGGCCGTGATGGATGACTATTCGGCCGAAAGAACACCAATTCGTGGCAAAGTGGTCCCAAATACTCCCCACATCCCCTTCCACTGACGGAAATATGCGACAATGTAGTCCCAGACGATGATATGTGTCAGCTGAATTGTACTCGGTGACGGTGCTGTATGATAGATAGTCCGAGCGGGGAAGAAATGAGCCAGCTGTAGTCCGGAAAGCAACGGGCCGGAATGATCAATAGGTAAAAAATGACTCGAAATTGGAAACGTCATTAAAAAAAAGGCTCCAAGCCTCAAATTGTTCGGCCACACTCACACAGCACTCTCCATCTCACAAATGTGCCCTCCTCAAATTGTCGATGCTCCTGCAGATGGCGTTCAGGATATGGTTGCCGTGGAGGGCAAGCAGAACGGCCTCAAGGGCTCTCATGGCTCCAACAGTACTCCTCATTCTAGTGGGGCCAATGGACACTCAGCTACGAAGCAACGCCGCAATCCATACGCTCCGAGGGCGTCCGACTTTTTGAACAACGTTTCTAACTTTAAAATCATTGAGAGCACTCTCCGAGGTTTCTGCCTTTATCGTTCCGGGCACTCTCTCTCACACCGCTGACACGGCTACACAGAGGGGGAGCAGTTTGCCAATGCCTTCTTTGACACCGAGACCAAGATTGCCATCGCCAAATCTCTCGACAAGTTTGGCGTGGAGTATCTTGAGCTCACGTCGCCAGCAGCTTCCGAGCAATCGCGACGAGACTGTGAGGCCATCTGCAAGCTTGGCCTCAACGCCAAAATTCTCACCCACATCCGTTGCCACATGGATGACGCACGCATCGCCGTGGAGACGGGCGTAGATGGCGTAGACGTCGTCATCGGCACATCCTCCTTCCTCCGTGAATTTTCGCATGGCAAGGACATGACTTATATTACCAAGACCGCGATCGAGGTGATCAACTTTGTCAAATCGAAGGGTATCGAAGTCCGCTTCTCGACGGAGGACTCCTTCCGCTCCGATCTCGTGGACCTCCTTTCCATTTATCAGACCGTGGACAAGATCGGCGTCAACCGCGTGGGCATCGCCGACACCGTCGGCTGCGCAAATCCGCGCCAGGTTTACGAGCTCGTTCGGACCCTACGCGGCGTTGTCGGTTGCGATATCGAGGTACACCTTCACAACGACACAGGAATGGCCATCGCCAACGCATACACCGCACTCGAGGCGGGCGCAACACACATTGATACGTGTATGTCGTGCTTGCCACCCTCGGAAATGCCCACTGAAAAAAAAGCTCCCCCTTGCAGCTGTCCTCGGCATTGGTGAGCGCGTTGGCATCACGCCTCTTGGAGGCCTTGTCGCGTGCTTGTATGCAGCGGATCCGGACTATGTCAAGTCTAAGTATAATCTCGGAATGCTGCGTGAGATCGAAAACCTTGTCGCGGAAGCCGTCGAAGTCAACGTACCCTTCTCAAACCCTATCACGTATGTGCTCCCCTGTCTAACTCGGGCTTCAAGTGGTTAACTATCTCCCGCAGTGGCTATGTCGCGTTCACGCACAAGGCTGGAATCCATGCCAAAGCGATCCTCAACAACCCATCTACTTACGAGATTCTCAAGCCAGAGGACTTTGGCCTCACGCGTTATGTGTCCATCGGACATCGATTGACCGGTTGGAACGCCGTCAAGTCTCGCGTCGAGCAGCTTGGGCTCGAACTTACCGACGAGGAGATCAAGGATGCCACGGCCAAAATCAAGGAGCTCGCGGACGTGCGCACGCAGTCCATGGACGACGTCGACTCGCTGTTGCGTGTATACCATTCAGGCATCCAATCCGGCGCTCTCGAGGTCGGACAGAAGGAAGCCCTCGACCGACTGCTCCAGGAACATCGTGCGGCACAGCTTGCCCCGGCATGAACGAAAGCCCTCGGCTCCGTCACAGCGACGAAAAGCTGGCGTTCAGCCAGCATCTGTGTGTCCAGTGTTCATTTTGCAGAGCATCGTTTATGTATGACCTAGGCGAGTCAACCGCCGGGCAGCCCACCATTTGTACAATAAATGCCATTTCGTTCCATAGACTTTGAACAAACCAATATGTTTGTTCGAGTGGGGGGGAACATGCCTTGTCGCAAGTTGTATTCTTAGCCCATTGGAGCTGAGCGCTGCCCGATGCCCCTTATTATAAAATTATATGCAAATTTCGGATTTGTCAAGTCACGTGCACAACACAATAATCGAAACAGCCAATTTATTTGTCCCCCTACAGGCTCGAAACAAAACAACTGATCACCTTAGTGTGTGACCAGACACGGAGACCAGGCGCGGCTGCGCCTATTTCCAGTTGCTACAACCTCGGCCATAACAAGCACCGTTCTCGAGTGTACAACCACATAACACAATCCATCCCTTTAACAAAAGAAAGTGACGAATCCCGAGTTTAAAGGGGCGAATGCGTCCTAGCTCAACAGAAGCTAAGGTATCAGTATAATACCAGAAAATGTACAAATCATGACTCCTCTCTGGGCCCTTCGGACTTCCACGAGACGACGTCGATGAGATGTCGATTCTATCGAATACTACCATTATTCTAGGCCTTCACTCCAAACTGCCCGTGCGGCCGAATCGAAGGGCCACCTGGCCACACAAATTGCTGTTCTGTCCATTCACATCTGAGTCCGCCCCACCTATTGGTTTCCCGTTTGCCCGTCCGTTATCATCGGGACAACGGGACAATGTCTTGACCGAACACGCCGGTCTAGAGCTTCAGAGGGGACATCCGAGTTGACGAATGCAAACAGGACATCGTCGCCCCTTTTCACTTGCTGGCATCTAAACTCTCCGATGGATGTAGTGGAGAAATCGTTGCCCCGCGCGGAACAGGTCCTATACAGTCCTTTCTTCCAGTTGGTTGGCGTTGTGTCAGCGCTGGTGGGTTCCTCTCAATCACTTACTTACCCAAGGAAGCCAATCTGACCATCGTCTATTGTTTGTCGCGGTGTGCTCAATCCCGTACAGGGATTGCGGTCGTTATTGGCCATGAAATGCTAAATGCTGTGTCAACCTGCTGTTACTCTAGGGCTACAGGTGAGCACATTAATCATCTCTGAATGCGTGTCGTTCTTTCCCTCAAAGCGTAGTCTGACGGTGGTCCCTTTGTAGCCGACTGGGTCACTTGACGCCCCCACGGCAAGAAAGGGGATAAGTACTACTCGCTTTCTGATGGGCACATCCTTGATATTACGGTTAAGGTTTTGAGTCTACAATTGGGGCTTTCGTGCCCTCCCCCTACATGCTTCAAGTATTCTTCGATGGAAGGTCGGAAAAGGTTGGAAAGTTCTCCGTCGACCATCCCCACTTTCCGCGGTCACCTCTTCCCATATCTACCCCCCCTGTCCTGCTAGCCGCAACGGTATGCCCCCCGTCTTGTCGAGAAAATGAATTTCTTGGCGACCAGGCCTCTACGGACTGGGGGTCGTCTAGCTTCCTGGTTTTTCTCTCATTTAGATTACCATTCCCCTTCCGCACCACTAACCTCCTAGACCATTCCTAGACCTTGTCTCATATTTGCGTCGACTCGGAGTCTCCGACATCAGTCTTGGATTCCTCACCTTCGTTGACGTAACCCTCTATAACGACAATGTGACCACCGTGACTCCCTATCGAACATTCGCTCGACCCTGTGGTCCCATCACATTGGCGGATTTAACACACCAAGCCCAACTGGGCGCCAGGCCACGAGTAAGTGGT
>Ga0307510_10005750_pt1 | contig 14782 bp, 14 predicted proteins | sample 12_EM_MG_FD_207224 | JGI IMG/M metagenome (GOLD analysis project Ga0307510, IMG submission 207224) | Populus trichocarpa ectomycorrhiza microbial communities from riparian zone in the Pacific Northwest, United States - 12_EM | ecosystem: Host-associated > Plants > Roots > Unclassified | place...
GGCTATAGCGCGTCAAGTGGGGCTGACTCAGGGTCTCCTGCCACTTCACACTTATTATTGGAGATAAGCTAGCTACCAAGTAGATACATGATCTCCAAAATAAAACGCTTTCTAAAAAAAAAAAAAAAAAGAAAACAGATTGGGGGAATGGCGACCATGTTGTGGAGTGGCTCGATGGGTGTCGTCTTAAAGGTGCCACTAAGTCGTCAGACTGCGTCATTTTGGGCAACCTGGAGGACTTGTATCAAGGACTTCGGCAGGTTATGTGACCAGAGAGGTAAGCCATAAGTGAGGACCAGGAGGATGATGGCATGGAAGGCACGTCGCCAGTTAGCAAAGTCAAGGCCCTGCACTGAGTTGCCAAGAACATGCAAGGCACAGACAGTAGAGCGAGCGCAGGCTGCCATGATCTTGACATGGGGCCGCCAATCGAATTTTTCCGTGATGAAGACCCCAAGGTACCAGACCGTATGTGAGCGTCGTACAGAAAGAACCCCACCGCTGGGGACTTTAAGGCGTACGCCATGATATGGAGAACCAATGAGCTCAGGGCTTCTTCTAGGACCGAAGGTGATGTACTCGGTTTTGTCGGCATCTATGGTGAGGCCGTTCTGGTTCAGCCAGGTGACAACTGTGTGGAATCGGGATGCGCAGCGTGTGGTGGCAGCCCCGTACGTGGACCTGGTGGCAAGAATGTTGCCATCATCAACATAAAAGGCTAGGGAACTGAATGCCCAGGCTTCTGCTAGCCGTAGGAGTGGGAAGGTATAGATGGCCGATAAGATTGGTGACAATGGCAATCCTTGGGGAGTGCCGTGATCAAGGGTGAGAGGGTCAAGAGTGTTGCCATTGAAGGACAGGGAGACCCATCTGTCTGTCAGGAATGAACGAACCCAGCCGCATAACAGAGGGTCGAAGCCCAGAATGCACACAAGGTGAACAAGCTGGTCCACATGGAGGTTGTTGAAAAAGCCCTGTATGTCAAAGAGGATGGCTGCTGCGACATAGCCCGCCTTAGTGCAGGATTGAGCCGAGTGCACCAGGGAGAGGCAGGTGTCTGTGGCGCAGTGGTAGTCCCTTGACCCAAACTGGGTGGGTGGCAGGAGCTGGTAGCGATTTGTGTCTAGGAGAATTCGCCTTGCCACAATTTTCTCCAGAAGCTTGCCACAGCATTCCATGAGAGACACTGGCCGGTAGGCCTTCGCTAGGCGGTAGTCGGGCTTATTGGGCTTGGGGATGGGGATGACCGTTGCAGCTTTCCAGGGGTGGTATGAGAGGGCGATTGAGGAATTGAACAGGTGTGGTAGACGAGAGGGGGACGCCGCGTGTGCCCATTTCAAGAGTTTGTACCTGATCCATGAGGGGCCTGGGGCAGATTTGTTGGAAGTGTCTGCGAGTGCCTTAGAAACATCCTCCGTTGTGATGTCCTCAAAGGGGCGTGGTGGTACTGGTATGGGATCGTCCTCATGGGAGGGGGGAATGGGGGTGGGGACCATTGGGAAGAAGCGGGCTGAGAAGACTCGGCGTATGTCGGACGAATGGAGGGCTAAAGACCCATCGATGTCCAAAATGGGAGGAATGCGATTGGCACGGTGGCCATGGCGCCATGCTGTTGCCCTCCAGAGTTTGTCGGGGGAGGTGAGGTGGAGTTCATCGTTCGACCAAGCCCGCTTGGCCTCTTGAACAGCTTTCCTCAGCTCCTTCGCAGCATCGGTCCGGCAGCCCCGTGGGGTGGAACGCACCAGCGACAGGGCGGCCTCACAGTGGGCATTCCACCACCTGACTCCACGGAAGTCTGGGGTGTGGCGACGCTTGAAAAGGGGGTCACACGTGTCATAAATATCGGAATCAAACTTCAAAGCAGCCAACTGGAGTGAGGTAACTGAATCTATAGTAGAGGGGGGAAGGGACGAAAAGGCTTTGACCCAAGTATCGCATAAAGAGTCATCCAGGACAAATCCTGGTAGAATAGCTCGTTCATAAGGGCGTGGGGGAAGTGGGGGGAACCAGGAGATGTAAAGTGCAGCATGGTCCGAACCCAATGAGTCCTGAAAGGAAATGGAAACAGAGGAAAAGCGTCCTGTACAAAGTGCAGCGTCATTCAGAAGGAGTAGGTCTAGAACTGAGTCGCGTTGCATGGATCCTCAGCCTGTTTTCTCGCCCAGCCTTGTGGCCATTCCAGGTGGGCTGACAAGGTGAAGATCAGAGTCTTCAAACCATTCCTCAAGGGGGCAAGCCCAGGAAGAGATGGTGGCTCCTGGCAGGGACCAGGTGGACGAGTGGGTGTTAAAGTCACCCGCAACCATTGTAGGTATGAAGGTAGGTAGGGGAAAGGGGAAAAGGGAGGAGAAGGAGTGAGTTAACCTAGAAGAGTGCCTACCTTTGGGGTGGACGTGGTTATAGATATTGGCGACGCAGAAGAGAGAGTCTGCGATCCGAATGTCCAGGAAAAGCAAGGAGTATGAGGTGCCTGGGTGTTCCAGTAAAGGAACTACCTGGACATCAGGAGACATAGAGAAAGATTTTCGGATGAAAGTTGCAACCTTCGCCATCTCTCCGTCAGAGAGGGGCGGAAGGTAGCAGTCCCACATTGGGTGTTGGACTGTGCCAAGCACTGGGATCCCGTCAGGATCAGAGTCAGAGCGTTGTGGAATCAGGGGGCCATAGCAAGGCTCCTGTATCAGGGCGATGGAAGCTGTAGTGGATTGTAGAAACGTGGCAAGGATGTCTGCGTTGCGGCGGAGATTAACTGAGACTATGATGACAGGTGATTCCTCTTGTGGGGCCGTATCAGTCATAGGTCATCAACTTGGGCAGCGGACGAGTTGGCACCAGCATCTCCGCTAGAGATGCGTGCTGGGGGGGAGATGGAACAGAAATTGGAGCGAAGTGGGCAGGACAAAGAAGCTGCATGATGGCCTTTAGCCTGAGCAGACTTCTTGGCCCAGATACAGTTAATGCAAACTGGCGGGCAGGAGCATGCCGTGCCAACGTGCTGTGCTACGTTGGGACATTTCGCTGTGTGGTCCTCTTCTTTGTGGTTCTGTCCGCATATGGGGCAGACCAGACATGTGGAGGGCACAGAGCAGCGTTGTGCCAAATGGCCAAGGCGGTGGCAGTGCATACATTCTAGCAGGAGTGGATGGGAGATATACTTACGGACCTTCGTGGTCCTATTTCCAAACAGAAAGGGTGGGTTCCGGATGAGTCTCTGCAGCTTCGACCCATCCTTGTCAAGGAAGGCAAAGGAGATCGACCCATGATGGGCCCCTGCCATCCTGGCCGTCAGCCAGTAGGGGTCACCAAAGATGATCATGTTCTGGCAGGAGTCATTGCGATCCAGCTTGTCCCGAAGGGATTGAGCGGAGGGGAGAGGGTCAGAGGGGTTGTTCCGTAGGGTAGGAACGGAGTTCATGACAATGCAGGTGTAACCACGGGCCGGGGTAAGGGCAAAATCGGCGCCGAAGATGCGTTGGAATATGTGAGTCAGTTTAAGGACTGATTCATAAATGGGGTTCCCGTTAAAGACAAGGATGAAGTTGTCTGGGGATTGGGAGCTCCACCTGCCGCCAATGAGTTGTGCAACATCCTTGACTCCTGACGCTTGCACAAGGGATTGAACCTGTCATACAAGGGCTGCAGCATCGCCCTGGGCTCCTTGGCGGGCGGGGCGGGTGCCTTTCAGGCCAAGGGTGAACTCGGTGCGTGAAATGGGGCGCCTGGCTTTGGTGGAGGGTTGGGGAAGGCGGGCAGGTTCTTGGGCCCTGGCAAGGTACATGGTGATGGATGTGTCTTTGCTGGCCCTGGCAGGAATACGGGGGCCGGATGGGAATCTCGAGTTGAAAAGGTCCACGATGGTGGCCTTCGGGAGATCCACAAGTTGGGGTTGTGTGATGAACCCTGTCAAGGCATGGTCGCGGGTGATGGGTACTAGCTCTGGGGTGTGTGGGGTCTGGGCCAGCAAGTCCAAGGGTTTGGGCGCAGCGATGGCCGCCCAAGACAGTTTGCCCTTCCCTTTCTTGCCTGCCACGTACCAACTGGGCTCAGGGGCCGGGAAGGTAGAGGGGGCGGGCTCAGAAGAGGAGGGAACGTCAATGGGCAATGATGCACGGTCACCCGCCGCGACAGTAGTCTGGGCGACACTAGGTCTAGCCCAGCCCCGGGCGTGGTCGCTTACGGGGGCACAAGACGGAATGTCAGGGAGGGATGGCCACATGCTGCCACTGAGGAGGCCAAGTGTGGTGCCCTTCAAGATGAACTGTTCTGAGATGCGGCTCCGACAGAAGGCGAAGAACGGGGGTCGGAGGTCTCTGGGGGGAGGGACAACACCATGTCGTGCATGTGTCTTGCGGGCGAATTCGTCCCAGATGACCGCACAGTCATTAGCAACATCGGTTTCAGTGATTTGTAGGTTCACCACAAAGTTGGGCCAGAGAAAGTCATCCTGCATAAGGCCGCGGGCGAGTTCAAAAAAGAAGGGGTGGACTTCATTGGGGGGGTCGGGTTGGGCAGGGGTGCCTAAGAGTTCAGCTGCCACCGGGGAAGAGGCAAACTCGTCCTCAGCGCGGATGCGGTCCTCAACGTCGTCGGTCAGGGCCTCGGTGAGGTGTGAGTAGCCAGGAAATTCGTCGGCATTCTGTGCCCATAGATTGCTGTGGCGGTCTGCAGTGGGAGAGCAGGGCACAAGGGTGAAGGGGTCAATGCCCAAGTCCATGTCCTCGTCATCTCTCTCGGGACACCAGTCCTGGTCCTTCTCGATCTTGGTAAGGCGTGATATGACATCTGCCACAGCAGCCTGAACCGGGGCCATAGCAGCTTGGAGGAGGCGTTGAAGCATCAGCTCCATGTCTGAAGGCTGTGCTACATGTGACGGTGTCATCAGCTGACCATAAGTGGTCAAGGCTGGATTCGCGGTGGGTGCGGGGTGGGCAACATCGTTTGCCATCTCAGTCGGGTTGGGTTGGGACGCGGTGTCCACAGGGTCGGGGCGGGCTGGCTTGACGGCCTGCTCCACCACAGTGGCCTGTATACTGGACTTGCTTGGCTGGGGGGCCGAGGCCGCGTCCTGCGCCATCAGGACTTTGGCTGGCGCCCACATGGAATCCTTGGTCGTCTGACCCATGCCAGGCACGGGTGACATTGCGAAGCGGTCTCCGACCGATTCTTCCATGGGGATGTCAGATGTCGGAGCCTGTTTACCTGGGGCGAAATCCGCCTTTGTCGGCGTCTTGTCCGTAGCGCAAGAGGAGGGAGACAGGGATGGGGCCTGGGAGGGCGTGCAGGAGGAAGCGCGGGAGTCCTTGATTGGATCCACACGCTTCTTCTGGCGGCCAGCCTTCCTGACTTCAGCGGGTTTGGATGGGTTGACGATCTGCCGGATAGCTGCAAGGCGCTGTTGCTCCTTGAGATCATCAGCTTGGATGGTCATGGCATGTTTCTCCGCGTCCAGGAGCCGGAGCTTCTCGATACGATATGCCTCCTCCTTGGCCTGGAATTCGGGTTCACAGACTGTCGACTTCCAAATGGCGAAGGCGGCTTCCGTGTCAGTGTAAGTGGTGGATTGGCGGCAAGCAAGCTCTGCGTCATAGAGGTTCTTGGCGTCAGCGCAGGCGTCAGATTTGGCCTGGTCGAGTTTGGCCTGGCGTTCCGCCCATAGGCGGTCACAGATCGGCTGGGGGAGGGCGGATGCAGCAACGTCAGTGTTAGCATCGTTTAGAAACGCCATCATGGCCTCACGGATGTGGCGTGACCACTCTGCAACTCAGTCATCAGAGATTAAGTGTGCAGAGATGAATTCGGGGTTCTCGGCCACAAGGTTGTTGATGGCTGCATCGTGTGCTGCTGTGCGTTCCCTGGTGACCCAGGCGTCAATGAGGGAGTGGGCGTTGCAGATGGCGTCGTTGAGCGCCGTGGCGCGGGCGGCCTCGACGTCCTGTGCGCAGGCGAGGAGGTGAGATTGCCAGGTTGTATCGTTGACCGGGAGACGATGATGGGCGATGCAGGAGGCACAAGTGACCCATTCGGCGTTGTTATACTGGGTGATGTATTGGAAGATGGCGCCCATGGTCTGCAAGAGGCAGTCCAGGTTGTGTTGGTCGATGGGGGAGAGGTGGTTGAAACGGTGGAGGTCCTCTGTATTCTGGAGGCCCGTCTGCATGTCCCGGAGGAGGGTAGAGGCGATGAAGATCCAGCTTCCTTTGTCTGCCGTGAAGTCGGTGGTGAGGAGGGCGCGTACCGTGTCAACGGCAGTCGGGTTGTCAACGTCCATGACAATGGACAGGTTGGATGCGGGTTGGGCGAGGGACGGCGTTTCGGAGGGGGAGCGAAAGGTGACGTGTACCGCACCCTGGGGAGGGAGAGAGGGTTGTATTGGGGTGTATGACATGGTGCCAGAGGCGGGGAGGGGAGGGGCGAGGGTTGTGTTCAGGGCGGCGTAGAGTATATTCAACAATGACAGCAAGCAGCAGGGGTCGCGACACGTTATCCCAATGCTATTGACCAACGGAAAAAAGGTTGGACTCTTGTATATTCTATCCTACTCTAAGCTACCACTTTCTTTGGCAAAGATTTTTGCCGCAGAGGTGGTGGTTGCCGAAAAAGGAAGGTGATGGTCAAAGAAGTTCTACGATGGCGCTCTCCACTCCCATTTGCGATACCACATAGCACCACAGAGGACGACTGGTACAACGGGATGTTCATCCCGAAGGGGACAATGTGCCTTCCTAATCTCTGGCAATGCCACCACGACCCCGCCACCTATGGTGAAGACGCTGCGAGCTTCAATCCTGGGCGGTTCCTCGATTCTTGTGGCAAGGTTACATCTGGTCCTGCGGAGACGCGGGGGGAGGGACACGTCACGTACGGGTTCGGGAAACGCTCATGCATCGGAAACCAGCTCGCCAACGATTCTCTTTTCATGTTCATGGCTACGTCGTTGTGGGCTTTGAACTTCGAGAGACTCTGTGATGACCAAGGAAAGGAGATTCCGCTCGATACAGAGTCGTTCTTCGACACTGGGATAGTAGTGTAAGTGTTTGGCGTTCATCTAATTTCGGAACCACTGCTCACTATATGGGTCTATGTTGCATAGCCGGCCAGTTGAATATAGATGTACCTTCACGCCTCGATTTCCTGAGGCGGTCTCAATACTTGCTGCGGAGGAGGAACTACTCATGGCGCGAACCGTATAGACTGTACGAGCTGAGTTGCAAATTTCATCGCGATGAAGGGTATGTGCAATAAGCACAGAACTAGAATTACTCTTTACCTGTCTTCCTCTTTATCTCAGGGTCGCACAATAATATCGAAGAGCCCCTTGAACGATGCAATATCCAAAGGGGTCTCATTGCCCCAGTTTGTTGAATCGGTGCTCCTCCTTGTTCAAGCAATGGCACATGTAATCTTATCATGCCCCGGATGTGCCCACTCCTGACCTCGTACTGCGCACCGACTTGTATCCATTTGCGCATCTCTTACAAATTGTCAATTTGCCAAGATCGGAGAATGATGGTTGGGTGAAAACTTGGAAGTGGTGTGATGTGATCGTCGGCTTGTCGTATGGGGTTGAAAACTGTGGGGCTGAGTATGATGGCGAAAGACCCACCGGAGCATGGTTAAACTTTGGAGCAGATACGTACTGTACCTGTCGGATACTACAGACAGGCTTATGTCACCTAATCCAAATCGTGATTGGATAGTTAAGATCATCGATCATCCCTGGATCCGCAACACATCGAGGAAGGCCGGTGTTTGTGTATCGGTGTGTCGCCCCTTTCCCTTCAGGGATCTATGTGAAAGAATTGGAACAATATTACTACAGAGAGGACTGAATTACAAGATTCACTGTTCAAGCTTTCAAGTTCACTGTCCGTAATCATGACTCCAGGAACCGGTCCGGCAGGACCCGCTTTCATTTCAAGTTCATCATGACTTGGACCCCGACTTGGACCCAAGCCGTTCTAACTCCCCGTCCCTAAAAATGTGTCTAACTTGAAGGTTGAAGCTTGAAGGACTTATCCCGAAGACTTCGGATTTTTCCAGGATCGAGTGTGCCGTACTACAGTATCCATTCTGCTGGGCTAATCTCCTGTGGGTCTCCGGTTACCGCGGGTTCACGGCCACTGTTTGGTGGGGTAAGTGGCGCGTGGGCAGTGGAGGGGCAATTAGCCCACCCAATTTTGCTGCAGGTGTGGCTTGTAGGGCCTGGCCGCTGGCCGCTGCCTGCTTCGGGTGATCCACTTTGGGTTGGGGCACTTGTTCTTGTGCTCACATGATATGCGTGATTGCCGCTCACGGGTGGGCAGGTGAGCGGCCTTGGCCGCCTCCCTTGCCTTTTCCTGTCAGGAAGCACGCCTCCGCTTCCATGCGAGATGCTCCATGCAATGTTGGCTTTGCGGCCACGCTGCTGGAGTTCGAAGAAGACCATATCGCCTTTTCTGCTTAGAAGCTCCAGAGTATATACAAACCTCACCCTTTTCACCTTGGCGAATGACGATAGGGTGAGGTACAAGTGCGATAGCACACTTGACCAGGTGGGAGTGGATTTGGGATTCCCCCTTGTGAAGGGGGAGAGTATGTACTCTTGCGAGGATATGTTGGTGAGAAGAAAAAAAGTTCTGAGGAAGGACACTGGCACCTGATCGTTCCGTGCTCCAGGACAGCCATGGTAGGACCCGGGGCGGGAGGCGTGCTGTCGCACCTGATCTTTGATAATCATGCAACTTGTTCCAAGATTACAACTAGGTTTGTGCGTATCCCATCAGTATCGGACCCAGTCTGCTGACAATCCAAAGTGCCAGGGGTCATGGCCTTTGGGATTCCGAAGCATGGGATGCACGGGAACACATAAAGAATATGAATTCCCGAAGGGTCGGTGCTCCCTATATAAGCGGCTCGTAAATATCCCGGTTTGCCCTTACGTCGCAGAGATGGGGAGCGAACTTGGTAATGGTTCCATTCCCCGTCCCAGTTACATCCTCCCGCTCAATCATCTGCTACCAGGACTACCCATAGACCGCATAGGTCTCCTCGTAGGCCTTCTCGTCGTTGTCTTAGCTGTTCGATACGTCAGAAGCCCGTGGCGCAGCGTTCCTCCCGGTCCGAAGGGACTTCCGATTCTTGGAAATGTACTTCAACTACAAGACAAGACATGGATGTTTGGACGTGGCTGCAAGGATGCATATAGTGTGGTCTCCCTTGATATATGACTTCAGAATTGTGATATTGATCAGGATATATTATAGGAGACATAATGTATTTGAATGCATTGGGGCAGCCCATTATCGTCATCAACAGTCTCAAGGTCGCTGCAGAACTTCTCGACAAACGCGTAAACATCTACTCAGATCGGCCACGAATGATTGTTTCTAATGAAATTCTCTCTGGGGGTTTATTCACTGCATTCTTGCGGTATGGGGACCTGTATGTGGTTTACTTCCTTGATATGCAAAGACGGAAACGATTTCATCATTCGCAGATGCCGCCGCACTCGTCGTGCTGCACGTGAACGGCTCACAAAATCCGTCGTACGCGACTATCATCCGATTCTCTTCAAAGAGGCAGTCCTTTCGGCTTCTGCGCTTCTGCGCAACCCAGAAGCTCGGGAAAAGCATTTTCAACGATGTTCGGCTTCTGCGACAATGTCTATCTTGTATGACTATCCCACTCTCGAGACAGAAAATGACGAGACCCTCGAAGAGATTCACGCCTTTAATAATCGCACATCTAAAGCCTGTGCCCCTGGAGCACATCTCGTTGAAGTGTTTCCTTGGATGATGTACATCCCGGATAGGTCTGTTCTCACTTTTATCGACAGCTTCTCTCCCATGTCTCATGAAACATTATCAGCCTTGCCAAGTGGAAGCGCGAGGGCAAGCAGCATTTCAAGCGACACACAAGAATGTTCGAGACGCTTTTTAACAGCGTTCGTCACGAAACTGTAAGTCATCACTCTGAGGGCCTGTACCCGAGCCTATTCACCGACGCACCGCAGTCTCAAGGGTGTGAACGACCAAGCGTCAGTGCGAAGTTTATCAAGGGCATTGACAAAAGCGGACTTTCGAATCAGGAAATGGCCTGGACCGTTGGGACGTTATAGTGCGTTTCCTTTCGATTATGGCCCCGCAGAAAGCTTGGTGAAACTCCCGGAAAGCTCCGCAGGTGCAGAAACAACCTATACAGCGTTGAGCTGGTGGGCATTAGCGATGATTGCGCATCCGGAATATCAGAGGCGCGCCCAAGCTGAGCTGGACGCCGTCGTGGGGCGGTCTCGTGTCCCAATGTTCTCAGATATTTCAAGCCTTCCGTATATACAGGCGACGGTCAAAGAAGTTCTCCGATGGCGCCCTCCACTCCCTTTTGCGGTACCACATAGCACCATGGAGGACGACTGGTACGACGGGATGTTCATCCCGAAGGGGACAACGTGTCTTCCTAATCTCTGGCAATGCCACCACGACCCTGCTACTTATGGTGAAGACGCTGCGAGCTTCAACCCTGGGCGGTTCCTCGATTCTTGTGGCAAAGTTACATCTGGACCTGTAGAGATGCGGGGAGAGGGACACGCCACGTTCGGGTTCGGGAAACGCTCATGCATTGGAAACCACCTCGCCAATGATGCTCTTTTCATGTTCATGGCTACGTCATTGTGGGCTTTGAACTTCGAGAGAGTCTGTGACGATCAAGGAAAGGAGATTCCGCTCGATACAGAGTCATTTTTCGAGGTTGGGGTAGTACTGTAAGTGTTTGGCGTTCATCTGATTTCGGCACCACTGCTTAATATAAGGGCCCATGATACATAGCCGGCCAGTTGAATACAGATGCACGTTTACGCCTCGATTTCCTGAGGCGATCTCAATACTTGCTGCGGAGGAGGAACTACTCATGACGCGAGCCGTATAGACTGTACGAGCTGAGTTGCATATTTGATCACTGAAGGTAAATGCAATAAGCCCAAAACTACAATTCCTCTTTACCTGTCCTCCGCTTTATATAAGGGGCGCGCAATAATATCGAGGTGTCCCTTGAATGATGCATATTCAAAGGGGCCTACTGCCCCAGTTTGTTGAATCGGCGCTCCTCCCTTATTCGAGCAATGGTACATGTAATCTTATCATACCCCGGATGTGCCCACTCCCGATCTCGTACTGCGCAACGACTTGTATCCATTTGCACATTTCTCACCAATCGTCAAAAATTTGCCAAGATCGGAGAATGATAGTTGGGCGAGAGCTGGGGCTCTGGAAGGTGGTGTGATCTGATTGTCAGCTTGTCGTATGGGCTTGAAATCGGTGGGGCTGAATCTGACCGATGTCAAACGACACATCGGAGCCAGATCGGAGCATGGTTAGAGCAGATGAGTAAGTACCTGTCGCCCTCGAGTAAAATGTATTTGGTCTCTATTCCCAAGTGACAAACCCCGATAGTAAGGTGGGTTAGCAAAGGGAGGAATCCTTTTCCATTGTCGGAAACGAATGATAATCAAATAGAGCGAGGCGAGTGGACCCAGAAGAATCACCTGCTATCGCTAATTTCCCTGAGTCGCGTAAGCCAGGATACAAGGAGCTCCCCAGCTTCCTGGGAGACATTGTGGCCAACGTCTCAATGTCCCTCTACTTGATGGTTACAAGGGGCGAGGTCGGTCGGCCGCCTCACTCAATATAAGATTCTTTAATCAATCCATATTGATACCCTGCAATGTTGTCACAGAGCAGCTTGTGTCACTTGATCTAAAATGAGGTGAACTGCCATGATTGATAGACAAGATCATCCCTGGATCGGCAACACATCGAGGAAAGCTGGTGCTTGTGTATCGGCGTGTCGATGGCGCAAGTAGCGTAGTCATTATCCACATTCCCTCCATCATGGATGACAAGCCTCCGTTCGCGACATCGATGTGTGGAGTGAGTTACTGAAAAGGATGCCGTATCCAAGGAAGTAAACGCTGTTGGGCCAGAGGTTCAAGCTTCAAGTTTCAGTGACTCGGAATTTCAGTGTCCGCAGTAGGCCAACCGCGTCACGCTAGTAACCGGCCCGGCAGGACCCGCTTTTGTTTCACCATCACCACATCATTACGCCTCATTGACTTTTCTGTCACCGCGGTACAACAATTTGCCTGTTTTGGGGTATCCAGACGTCCGAGAGACCCGATCCGTGCTGTATGTGAATGGGGTTAGAAGTTAGAACCAGCATTCTATCCCGTGTCACCCCGACCCAACTTCTGATCTACTTCCCGCCCAATATTTTGGGCCCAGGGGACAAAATCTGTTTGGTCGAGTTCTCTGCCAACAGTGCCAAAGGGAAGATACGTACCAGTAGGTACGTGATCCGCCCTGGTAAGCCTCAGAGCGAGGGAGTCGAGAGGCAACTACTATATCTGCCTGCTCCATCGCTTATCCGATTCGAGCCAGGTTCGTTCGCACTCTTTTCATATGGAACTCGGTCTGCCGGCATTTCAAGGGGTCATGAGTTCTGGGATTCCTAAATCGGTTCCCAGTGATGAAGCGGAGCGATTCGCGAGAACACCTATACAGTATGGACGTTAATTAAATTCTCGAAGCGTCTGTGCTCCTATATAACTTGAAGCAACTCGTAAATGTCCCATTTGCCGCACGTCAAGACTATGATGAGCAAAGGTCTCCCTCCTCGCGCTAGCCCCAGCCCCCTCTATGACCGTCTGCTACGAGAGCTGTTCACAAACCACATTGGCCTCTTCATAGCCCTTTTCGCCACCGTCGTATTCGTTCGATACGTCAGGAGCCCAAGGCGGAGTGTCCCTCCAGGTCCGAGGGGACTTCCGATTCTTGGAAATGCTCTTCAACTCCGGGACAAGACGTGGTTGTTGGGGCGAGACTGCAAGCATGCATTTAGTGTGTTCTCCTTTCACGTATGGCCATGGATCGTGACATTGATCGGGATGTTTCATAGGTGATCTAATGTACTTGAATGCGTTGGGACAGCCCATTATCTTCATAAACAGTCTTAAGGTCGCTGCCGAACTCCTTGACAAACGTGCAAACATCTACTCTGATCGACCTCATTTGATTGTTGCCAATGAAATTCTCTCCGGAGGCTTATTCGTTACATTTCTGCGATACGGAGATCGGTGCGTAGTTTCCCTCTCTAAAATCTCAGAAGGCCAACCATTTCACCACTCGCAGGTGGCGACGCACCCGTCGTGCTGCACGTGTAGGGTTGACAAGACCGGTCGTGCGTGACTATCATCCAATTCTCCACAAGGAAGCAATCCTTTTGGCCTCTGCGCTTCTGCGCAACCCAGAAGCTCGGGAAATGCATTTTCAACGATGTTCGGCTTCTGCGACAATGTCCATCTTGTACGACTACCCCACCTTGGAGACAGAAAATGACAAGACCCTCAAACAAATTCACGACTACATCGATCGCATTTCGGAAGCTGCTACCCCTGGAGCGCATCTCGTCGAGGTATTCCCTTGGATGATCCACATTCCGGATAGGTCTGTTCTCATTTCTATTAGCGATTTCTCACACGTCTCACGCAGCAGTATCAGCCTTGCCAAGTGGAAACGCGAGGGAAAGAAGTATTTCAAGCAACATACAAGAATGTTCGAGACGCTTTTTAACAATGTTCGTCACGAAGTTGTACGTTAACACTCTGTGGACCTGTGTCTGAAGTGTGTAAACCCACTGACCAGACGCACTGCAGTCTAAAGGGTCCGAAAGACCAAGCATCTGTGCGAGGCTCATCAAGAACGCTGACAAAAACGAACTTTCGAATCAGGAAATGGCCTGGACCGCTGGGACATTATAGTGCGCTTCGTTTTAATTTGTGGCCCTGGAGAACGCTTCATGGAGCCCCCGTACAGCACCGCGGGCTCAGAAACAACATATACTTCGTTGAGCTGGTGGGCATTAGCGATGGTTGCGCATCCGGAATATCAGGGGCGCGCCCAAGCTGAGCTAGACGCGGTCGTGGGGCGATCTCGTGTCCCAACGTTTTCAGATATCTCGAGCCTTCCGTATATACACGCGATTGTCAAAGAAGTTCTCCGATGGCGTCCTCCGCTCCCGTTTTCGATACCACATTGCACGACCGAGGATGACTGGTACGACGGGATGTTCATCCCGAAGGGGACAACATGCATTCCGAATCTTTGGCAATGTCACCATGACCCCGTCGCCTATGGTGACGACTCTGCGAGCTTCAATCCTGGGCGGTTCCTCGATTCTTGTGGCAAGGTTACGTCTGGGCCTGCGGAGACACGCGGCGAGGGACACGTCACGTACGGGTTTGGGAAACGCTCATGCATTGGGAACCATGTTGCCAACGATTCTCTTTTCATTTTCATGGCTACGTCGCTGTGGGCTATGAACTTCGAGAGAATCTGTGACGATCAAGGAAAGGAGATCCCGCTCGATACGGAGTCGTTCTTCGACACTGGAATGGTGGTGTAAGTGTTCCGCGTTCATCTTGTGTCAGCACCATCGGATGGTAATATATTGCCGTTTGTTCCCTAGCCGGCCAGTTGAATACAGATGCAAGTTCACGCCTCGATTTCCTGAAGCGCTCTCAATATTGGCTGCGGAAGAGGAACTGCTTAGGGCGTGAACCCCAAGACGGTACGAGTTGTTACGAATTTAATTGTGATGAAGGTGACCTACTACGACATTCAGAAGGTCGTGGGGGCAATAAGCACAGAATTAAGATCACTTTACCTGTCTTCCTTTGTATGTCCGGGGTCAGACAACAATATCGAGGTGTCTCTTAAGTAATGGGATATCAAAAGGGGGTTTCACTACTTGAGAT
>Ga0307510_10005751_pt1 | contig 14782 bp, 21 predicted proteins | sample 12_EM_MG_FD_207224 | JGI IMG/M metagenome (GOLD analysis project Ga0307510, IMG submission 207224) | Populus trichocarpa ectomycorrhiza microbial communities from riparian zone in the Pacific Northwest, United States - 12_EM | ecosystem: Host-associated > Plants > Roots > Unclassified | place...
TTAATTGTTCATTAATTCTCTCCTTATTTCATCCATTAATCCACATTTTGTGCAAAAAACGACTTAATGGTCACAATAATGGAACAAATAATGGTGTCATTAATGGGAACTTTGAAAGACCCTATTATCGATTATCGCCCCCTCAATGCGGTTACCAGAAAAGATGTCACCCCACTTCCCAATCTCAAACAATGTATCAAAAACCTACAGGGAATGGAATTATTCAGTAAATTCGACATCCGCTGGGGCTATAACAATATCCGAATATGTGAAGGGGACCAATGGAAAGCTGCTTTCAAAACTCACCAAGGACTATTTGAACCAAAAGTAATGTTCTTTGGTATGAGCAATTCACCAGCAAGTTTTCAACGTTTTATGAACGGTATCCTCAAAGAATTGTATGAACACTTCGAGAAGAAAGGTGTACTCGAAATATGACGCATACTCCAAAATTACATGGATGATTGCGGAATAGGAACCCTACTCAAAGACTTCGATCTTCACATTGACATTATCCACTTCCTATTCGACCTTCTCGCACGCCATGGTTTACACCTCAAATTATCAAAATCTGTCTTTATGCAGCCGCAAATGGATTTCTTGGGCGTCCAAATATCAAAAGACGGAGCTACAGTTGACCCAGCTAAAGTCGCAGGACTCAGGGACTACCCACGGGAACTAAAAGACAAGCAACAAGTCCGCGGTTTCCTAGGAGTATCTGGGTATCACCGCATGTTTTGCCCTAACTTCAGTATCATTGCCGCACCACTCACAAAGCTCACTGGAAAAGATGTACCTTTCGAATGGGGATCCCAACAAAAAGAGGCTCAAAATAAACTTATTGACATGATTACCCACGCACCAGTACTTGTTCGACCAGACCCAGACCGGCAATTCGAACTCAAAACGGATGCATCACAAATTGGAACAGGTGCTATATTATACCAGCGGGACCCCCCTATTACGAAACCAGATGGTACCCAAAAACCAGGACCAAGACGACCAATTGGATTTCATTCCCAGAAATTCACCCAAACTGAACAAAATTACCCCATCTATGACCGGGAATTCTTAGGAGTTATGCGCGGACTACGCTGCTGGTCTCATCTTCTCAAAGGAACAACTATACCTGTCTTAGTCTTCACTGATCACGCCAACCTTCACTATTACCGAGAACCCAGAAAAATAGGCCCCTGCGTTGCTGGATATCTACCGGAAAGGGAGCAATACAACATCATTTTGGAATATAAACCTGGCGCTACCAATCGAGCGGATGCATTATCCAGAAGACCTGACTACAAGGGACCCAATCCAATTAATGACAACGTCACTGTTTGGCCAGACCACTACTTTTGCGACAATCATACCTCAATCCAAGTATTTGACATGGACAGTATCGGCGATAACTTGGATAGTTGCATCAAATTAGCTCAATACAAAGAGCAACTGCTACTCAAGAAATGGGCACCAACACATAACCTTTCCCTATTGGATGGCACACATTGGTATCATGGGACTGCCCTAGTTGTCGTGGCAGACAACGCTCTTAGGAGGGGAGTAATTTCCCTTTTTCATGACCACATGACTGCCGGACACGCCAGGATTACCAAAACACTTCAACTAATCACCCCGTACTATTGGTGGCCTAACCTGAAAACCTTCGTCACTGAATACATCAAGGGATGCGCTACATGCCAAATGACCAAAGTCAACACCCATCCTACCCATCCACCCATGTTTCCTATCACTCCCACAGATAACGCGTGACCCTTTGAAACTGTCGCAATGGACTTCATCACTAAACTCCCACAATCAGGTGGTTTCGACACTATTCTCACAATCATGGACACCGATTGCTCAAAAGCGTCTATCTTCATCCCTTGTCACAAGACAATTGACTCAGAAGGAGTAGCCTTACTCTATCTCAATCACGTCATACCCCACTATGGCATTCCCTGCAAAATCATTTCAGACCAAGACGTCCGCTTTGTATCGAAATTCTCAACAGAACTCTGTCGTATCCTCAACATTCATCAGAACATCAGCACGGCGTATCACCCTCAAACCGATGGAGCAAGCGAAAGAACCAATCAAACCTTGGAGCAATACCTCCGAGTATTCTGCGGAACCCAACAGAACAACTGGCATGCATGGTTACCACTCGCTCAGTACACCAAAAACTCATGGCCATCCGCAACTACTAAGAAAACACCATACGACTTACTCATCGGATACACACCCCAAGTACACCAACCAACCCGGAAAACCACCATCCCCTCCCTAGAACAACGACTCTCATCCATCGAAGAAGCCAGGAAAGCCGCCCAAGAGGCCCAATGTAAAGCGCAAGAATCCTGGATAAAAGAGAAGCCACAATACGTTCCATTTGCAGTAGGCTCAAAGGTCTGGTTGGAAGGAACCAACCTACGACTTCCAAGTAACACCACACCCAAGCTTTCCCCAAGGAGATACGGACCTTTTAAGGTAGTCTCCCAAATATCAAAAGTCGCTTACAAACTCGAACTCCCTTCCACTTGGAAAATCCATGACGTCTTCCACGCCTCATTACTCACGCCTTACAAAGAAACCGATCAGCACGGCCCCAATTTTATCGAACCACCCCCTGATATTCTAGAAGGCGAACCTGAATGGGAAGTCGAGAAGATTCTAAAGGAGAGGTCTTTTGGCCATTGGAAGAAGAAGCAGTACCTCGTGCGCTGGAAGGGCTACTCACCAGCACATGACTCATGGACTAACTCCAAGGATCTCCACACACCGGAGTTACTAGCTGACTTTCAAAACCAATCAAAGAGTATAAGAACCCTCCAACTTGACGACTCAACCTCATTCCCCTTATGTCCAGCAACCTCACCATCCCTCATTATCAAAGCTATGTCTACCAACAAGAACAGTGCACCATCTACACCCGTGAATGCATTGACTGGAACGGTGACATATCCCTTTTCTCGACGATTGTCTCCCCAGGACATGCCACCCGCCATAGCTGGACCACTGGACAACAACATGGCGATGGATACATCGTCACCTGTGAGGACACCTCTGACAATTACCCTGGGCGAATTACCCGCTCCACCAGCTACCTCCCCCAACCTAGCTTCTCAGTCATCGACACCACCACTCCCAGTACCACCACCGACATTCCTGGCACCCCCTCCTGCTACAGGGCTTTCTACATTCCCCTCCCAGAAACTACTTGCCCTGGCGGATGCCATAGTGAATGTGACCACATCCCCACTCCCATTCGACAATCGGTCCCCCAACCCTCCCCTTTCGTCCATACCAGTTACCCCGAACCCTTCCCCATCCCGTCCACTAACACCGGTGGACCTCCGCCATACCTGGTCCCCTCTCCCATCGTTCTTCTGTGATCACTCCCAGTCCCCCCCTTTGGAGTATCAGGAGACTCCACTAATGATCTTTGGGATAGGGACACCAAGCCAAGAGGATGTAAAAGGCATCAGGAAGAACTGTTGGGCACTCCTGAAAGCTATGGAAGTCCACCAAAGACTCAAAAGTGCTCTTGAGGCTTGGACGGAGGGACTAATGCCCGCCATCAACATCCTTGGCAACGACGGACTTGATGATCAAATTTTCACTACTAGCTTTCGAGATTTCTCCGCTGTCCAACATCTTTTCTTTGTCCCTCAGATCTTGACGGAGGTAGAGCCATATCTGGATAACAACAGCATCCAGAGCGACCCACCCAAGTCTTTGGGTGCCCAATACAACCCCACTATCTCGAAGACTAGTAGCCCATCCCCCATTACCATTAACCCACCACTAAGTGACAAACTTAACGACCCCACGTACCCTGGTGAAGGGTGGGCTCTCTTCGACGCCGGAAATCCTGGACATTACCCCCTTGCTTTCATCAATGACGAAGGGCAACCGGAAGTTGCCAAGTACATTTGCTTTCATTCCACAGAGGAAGATACTTATCTGGTGGGAACTCAAGGGAAGAATGAAAAGGAGTATGCCACCCCGTTACAGGCGAAAGCCTATCCATCTCCCAATTTCAATCGTCGTGGAGTCAAGGATACCGACCTCAACCTTTTTCATCCCGCCCATCTTTCTCGGCTTATGGTGGATACGGCGCTGGTCAATCTCAAAGACCCTGGGATTCTTGCTGACGTTCATCGGCTTCGGGGTCTTCATAATATCGTTTCTAGTGCCAAGAGACAACGCCTAGAGCTGGAGAAGAAGGAAACTCGAGCTGAAGCTGACCTGCTCGTAGTAGAATGACGCCTTGCCTCCAGTGCAGTCCGCACTTGTCTTCAGCAACACCTCCTTGCCACACGCCCCCCTTCCCCCCCTACATTCCTTCTCCCCACCCATGATTATCGGGTCCCACGCATTTTCACCGCCCAAGGTCCACCTGATGTCGAAGAAGGAGAAGACAGTGTGGAGAATTGCACCATACTTGGGAAGCGGCGTCAGGGAAATGGCGTCACCTTTCCATATTGCCTTAGATGCAACCAGGACGCACCTGGTCACGGGGTTGAGGAATGTCCCCTGTGGAAGACCTGTCGCTGGTGCCTCAGTACCCAGCACACTCATGACAAGTGTCCCTCCCCCCACAATTCCTGTGCAGCTAACCGCTGTCTTGTCTACTTTGGACACCCTAACTTCGGCAGCTACTGCTCGGCAACCCCAGCCGGGCTACTTCGTCACAAGTTAGAGGTCGTGTATGCAGAGGCAGAGTGGGACAATGCTGACACCTGCTACGAAGGATCAGACAAGTAGTTGCGTGGTAGCAACTCTCTAGGAAGGGCGTCGTGTTACGTTCTTGGGCACTTGGCCTACATTTTTCTTTCTTTCTTGTCCGATATGTACTTATACGATCACATGATCTCGACTCACATGACTGTTTACCTGTACAACAGAGCCATCTTGTCAGGAACTCCATTGTTCCCTCCTTTTGTACATTCTCCATTGTTCTCTCGTTATGGTAGTCTGTGACCACCATTGTTCGTGACCTTATTGTTCTGTGACGTCTATTGTTCGTGACTCTATTGTTCTCCTCTTTTGTACGCTTAGTCAGGTAGCTGCCCTTTTGTATATAAGCTGGACTTATATCCTAGAGTTGGGCCTTAAGCCTGACTTAGTTTGCAATCTATTGCATTCTTAGTCCTTGTTGCTTGAACCACTATTTCCTTCTTGTTTTTCTTTGAAGTAATCTTCAAGTCTTTGAAGTTACTTCCCTTTCCTCTTTATCTTCACCCAGACATTGGTCTTAGCGACCTTTTCGCTTTTATCACCTTCCAAAGCACTTCAGGTTATTAAGGGAATTACGACCCTTATAACTTCATCACTGCCGCATATTTCACCTTTGCGCACGTCGCGCCTTAAGGTTCAATAGGCCTTAACAAGAGGGGAGACCATGTATACTACATGGAGAAAGGAGCAAGTAGGGGGAAAAGGGAAAGAAAAATGAGAAGTTGAAGTCCTGCTGGCAACAAACCATGCAGCATTGTATGTGAAAATTGTACAGTGATCAAAGAAAGAGCAGGAATGAATGGTATGTCGAAGGCGTGACAGCGGGCGCAGGGTCAAAAGGAGCGGCTGAGCTTGGTGTCCGATGGCAAAGGCATCAAGTAGAATGCTAGCAAGACAAGCAGCAAGTCTAAGACAAAGAAAGGGATAAAGAAACATACAAGAAAGGAGCGAATAAAGCCATAACTATGTGTATCCAACAGTGCACAGACCCGAGTAAGGACTGACAGACAAGATGTCAAGCCCGATGTGCATGGCACTGGCTGACAGTTAGCAAGGTGGTATGCTTCAGTGGTGTTGGCCAGTGAGGGTAGGCGATGCGTGTGATATCAGCAGCAGCTTGAGGTGAGGCGAATGGGGACTTGGAAGGCTGCAAACAATGAGAGGGGCAAGAGGGGCAAGGGGGGCAAGAGATGACATAGGCGAAGGGCAAGGAGGCAGGGGCGAGGAGGCGATATCAATGGTTGACAAGTTAGCAACAGCCTCACACGAATTGAGTTAGTTCATACATGAAATGGTCACACACGACACAAAGGGCGGTTCACGCTCAGTAATGTGGGACCCAGGCTGGTCAGCGCTCGTTTCCGGGCCCACCGCATATCCCAGACTTACATCATTCATTGTCAGTCCTTGTTGGTTGTTGCTGGTCTTCATTGGTCTTCATTGGTCTTTGCTGGTCTTTGCCGGTCTTTGCCGGTCTTTGCCGGTCTTTGCTGGTCTTTGCTAGTCATTGTTGGTAGTTGTCGTCTTCATCAATAGTCATCTGTGGTTGTCAGTCATTGGTGATTGTGGTCTGCAGTCATTATCACAAGATAGTCATAACTTGCATAAAGCAGCCTGTATTTACTGGGCAAGTAATACTTTCTCATCTTGAGCATTACAAAGGTGGGGGGGAGAGAAGGGATAGCGTCGAAACAGAGAAGAATAGGGGATGATGCATCGATGCCAATTGTCAGGCGTTGATCATGTGTTATGGCTATGCATGACAATGTGTGACTCTGCCACATGTACAATGCATTCACTCTCTTGAAAGGCCCCAAAATGAAGATGGTCCAGATAGTTGGGATGACGGAGGTGTCAAGGTGCATGATGATTTGCTTGTTGATGGTGCAGCTAGACTGACCGATTTTTCATGTGGCCAGGTACATCTTGTAGGGGTGACATGGCCCATACCATCACCCTTGGTGCTGGCCTCAAGAGGCCTTTTCAACTGGATGACCCCCTCCTCCATCAATTCCTCTCCAGGTAGGGTATATCACGGGTATACTGTGGGTACCCATTCCTGTAACCGTAACTGTACCCACAGATACCATACCCTCAATGCACACAGGTATAAAACCATATAAAACATATATGGTGTTTCAATATACCCGTTGTACTGTACGGTCTTGCATTAGAGTACCGTGGTAATATGATACTACTATGAAAATTCTACTACAAGTATTCTAAGTAACTCCTTGATGCCCCTTTTACACTCAACCACTTGACCTCCAAACCCTAGACAACCTGGCCAAACCTCTGTGGCTGAAGTAAAATGGAGCGACCTGCACATGGAACTTATTGTGGCAGAAGATGAGGTGCAGGCAAAGAAGCGCAAGGTGGCGGGCTTGCCTGTCAAGGACGTGACACCAGCCGTAGTGGTGATTGAGGACGAGGATGTGAACAAGCAGCAAAAGGCCTTGCAGAAGGCATTGGAGCTGGATAAAGAAGCGGGTAGCGATGGGAACTCAGATGGGGATGATCCCAAGGGAAATGTCAAGTGCGTCACATGTTTGCGTCCCTTCTCTGACTTGCAACTCATGCTCTAGCATTCTCGAAACAGCAGAAGCCAAAGCAGTGAAGTTGAACATGATGGTGGTGATGGCGACAATGACAACGATGCAGATGGCAAGGATGACAATGATGGGGATGATGATGACAAGGACAACACCACAGAGCTATTTCGGGAGCTCAAGAAGATAAAGCATGAGCACACAGCTGAAAAAACACGTGTCAAACAGGCAGAAGCCACCGCAACTGAGGCCAAGCATGAAGCACGAATAGCGACTGCAAACCCACTCCTCAATCTCCCTTTGCTGGCAGGGCCCTCCATGTTGTGCATAGATTCCTTGGTTGCAGTAAGCTGGTGTTGGCAAAGTCTAGCCCATGATGTCATTGCGGTCGTCAAGTGGTGCACATGGGTATATCCACCGGGACAAAATCTTCATGGAAGGGTACGAGGGCACGGAACATAGGAGGGGTGCCAACACGGGGAGCAGGACAGCGGGAGTTGGAGCAGGGGCAGAGGTGGCCACCACTACCATTCGAACTGGCAGCTGTAATTAGGAGAATAAGTGATGAGATGGAAAAGGGGGATGAAGTAGCAAACACCTTCCCAGACGACACAAAGCTACAAAGTGGAGGGCACAGTGTGACACCACCCATCTTGTGCTTCCTGGCTCGATTTGCATATCTATGGTCGCTTGTCAATCGGCAAGTCTGCCCCATGTGGATCATCGCTGTTCTCCATGTCAACCTCATATTGGCACTAGGAGGACATGACACTACTTGTACAACTGGGCGGCATGGAGATCACATTGCGTCATTGCCAGATGGGAAGAAAGCAGCATATCAGAGCCGTCCTGTAGGAAAGCCGCTGCAACCACCAATACACCGTTGTTGTTGTTGTTGTTGTTGTTATCACCAGAGCCGACACCTGAAACTTCGCCGCCTGCAGTCATGAAGAAGCTTCCGTGTGTGATACTGAAAGTTAGTCCTTGGCTGGAAACCTGAGTCTGACTGGACTCTATCCATGCGACCTGAACTGAACATACCGTACTGACCGGAATACCCATTTGTGGAGATGCTTATGTAGTCTGTAAGATGTAGGACCTGTAATAATATTGGCGGATATGCTATCTCCCACACATCAGCCACACAAACTAAGTTATCAGAAGTCAAGCGGGCATACTGCAGGCACCAAGACAACAAGATGGCGAGGGGTGCGACAACAAGGGATTGGCACGTCAAGGGTCATGTGTGGCCTTGGAAAGTTGACAGCCTTGTAATCTTGTTTGTGTCATGGTTGAGACAGGTACCAGGCTGCAGAAATTGATTTATGAGCTGACTGACACACATGGCCATGGCAACGCAAGAGGTCACAAGGACACATACGCACCCTGAAATATTGCAGCCACTCCTTACAGTCATCCGCCTTCTTCTTGCTAAACATGAGATCGATGAGCTCATGGTCGTTGTCCAACTCGTCCTGCATCAAGCTGAATGGGATCATGTGAATCATCATGTGCAAGAAGTAATCACAAGCGTCTGAATTTTTGCTTGTTCCAAGACTCTGAAGAACAAAGCTGAGTGGGCCAAAGCAAGGACGTCACGTACCTGGCAACACTGAGCCCAGCCATGGTGAGTGCCTTGGCGGAGTCTCCTTTGGTCAATATGAGCGTGAAATGGATGCGTTGCATGTTCCAGTGTTGTTTGTGTCTGTGAGCTTGGTGATCCCAGTTAGACAGGGCACAGGATACCGTTGCTGCCACGCGGCGCATGTGATGTAATGGAGTGGAGGTGGGCACCAGGGAAGAGGAGGGAAACAACAATGTCGACACGACAGACATGGGGTGCAGAAGCCACATCAGCAAGCATAAGGGATATATGAGGCGCAGGTGGGAAGGTAAATGGGGTACTCCTGGAGGGGACAGAGGTCAGGACCAGTCAGGGAACAAAAACAAACGAATGGCACACATTGGTGGTAGTGCACAGTTGTGGGCGAGCTGGAGAATATTGCCAAGAGGATCTGGCCATTGGATGAGCGGGTGGGAGGGATGTGCAAGCAAAGGCAGGGAGGAGCGAAAGCAGGAAAGCGCCCCGCAGGTATGGTCAAGGGTGCTCTTGAGTTGGTAGAGGTGCTCATAGTAACTTGCTTGGGTGGGGTAGAATGAAGGCAAGTCTAGAAAGGGGAACTGGTCAGAGCACAGAAAGCAAGCAAGTGAGGGGCACTCAATCGCTAGGGAGGGTGAGGTCAGTTGGCTCAAGCTTGTCACCGACGTTTTTGTGCTTGAGGACGGGACTGGTCTTGGGATTTTGATGGTGTTGTCGACAATGAAAATGTCAAAGAAAAGAAGAAGAAAAAAAGACAAACTGTAGGTTAACCATGGACAACTGTATACCGCAGGTGACGGTGACGGTCTGTCACAGTGTAGCAGAGTCAGACACCATAAGTTGAGCAATTTGGGTGGTGGGTCACGTGAATTAGCTGCTCTCAAAAAGGAAGGTGAACCAGCACTTTGGTAGAGCTGTCAGAATTTCGTACTCAGAAAATAAAGAGATCTTGGATTAGTCGATGTAAACAAAACAAACATAAAACATGTGCTAAGCAGAAAAACAAATCTTGGAATAATTAATGTAAAAAAACAAACTAACACATTGCAAACACATGCATATTCAAGCCCATAAACAGCAAAGGAAAGGCTTTTCATCCTTTTAGAGCTGGTCATATATCATAAAGGGAATAGTGGAAATAAGGGGCATTGGTGTGGTGGTAGTTATGCTCATATTTCCATGTTTGAGCAGGGGGTGTCTGTGGGTTCAATTCCGAATTTGGGCAATGTATTTTTTGCACATGCATGGCGATGCCAGGCTGTTTCACCTTCTCAATAAAAAATCGACTTCTGCAATATTTCGTATCAGCATTCTCCACCCCAACGATCGGACCACTTCATGCCACATATATTATTAATTTTTGTGGCTAACAAAACAGTATGACAGGTAACATTTTTGCTAACTGCTATTCATAAAATAAATAATATATACACACACAAAAAATACATTGCACAAACATGGAATCAAACCCACAGATACCCCCTGCTCAAACATGGAAATACAAGCATAACTACCACCACACCAACACCCCTTATTTCCACTATTCCCTTTATGATATATGACCAGCTCTAAAAGGATGAAAAGCCTTTCCTTTGCTGTTTATGGGCTTGAATATGCGTGTGTTTGCAACATGTTATGTTTGTTTTTTTATATTAATTATTCCAAGATTTGTTTTTCTGCTTAGCACATGTTTTATGTTTGTTTTGTTTTACATCGACTAATCCAAGATCTCTTTATTTTCTGAGTACGAAATTCTGACAGCTCTACCAAAGTGCTGGTTCACCTTCCTCTTTGAGAACGGCTAATTCACATGACCCACCACCCAAATTGCTCAACTGACACCATAACCGTAACTGTCACAACCATGACCAGAATACCGCTGTCACCCACTTTATGCATTCTCCCTAAAGTGGAAGGATCAACATCCAACAACACCAGAAGCAGCAACAAGAATAAGCGCAAGCTCTGTGTGCTGTGCTGGACGTGAACTTGATTGAACAAGAAAGGCAGCACGGTCTGTTTAGTCCTTCGATTGCGTTCAAGGTAATAAGCCAAATCCTGAGATCCCACTGTGCACGTATGCATGATCCTGCTGTTGATGCTATGGTGCAGCTCATGGTGACATGTGCGCCCAGTGGAGGTGCAATGTTAAGGCTTCAACAGGCCTTGATAGTACAACTTGTACTAAGAGTTAACTGGTGGCAAGTACTTGAAGATAGTAGAAGTCTCTAGTATTGCTAGAGGCGACTCTGAGTGGCTTATGTAACAAGTGGGTAAAAGGGGAGGCACAAGGGAGGCTTTCAAGAACATTGATATTGAGAATCAAGTCAAGCTTAGGGCTTGACTGTCGAAATACAGGGCGCTTATATACAGGCACGGCCGCGCATGGGCCATGGTCACTAAGGTAGGTACTTCTGGTCAAGAGGGGGCTGTCTGTATCGTATAAAGGTCCGCAGATAAGTGCTGCGGTCTGTATGAGTCGAACAATAGAGAATGAGCAAGAGCGAATGACAGATTGATAAGTTGCCTAATCTATCCTTAAGGGTTGAACAATGGCAGCGGGTCATTCCAAGAAGAGAAGCGTCGTCATGATGTGATGACGACCACAAGGTTTGAGGTTGATCCAAGGAGATCTGATCTCTGCGTGCCCATTCTGGTCTAATGGGCGTCTAGTGTAAGCAACTACCTTTTAAGGTAGTCCATATTGATGGTGACCCAATTAAGGGCCATGTCGCTATCCACGTTGTCTGCGGAGTTCTGCGTGGATGAGGGATTGTCTGCGGATCCTCTGGGAGAGGTTGACTGGTGGCCCTGACTCTGGGGCAAGGTGCCAGCTATGGGCAACAAGGCAGTAGGCGTGATTGAGTGGTAGCTGCCTTCTCTGCTGGTGCGTTGGCATATGGGTGCTGAAGAGGGACTTGTAGGTGACAGGGAGTGCTTGCGGGACACAGGACTATCCGGGGCAAGGTACTCTTGCCATGGTATGACAGGGGACTCTTCTGGGGACAAGGCGTGTGTGTTGCCTCCAGGGACATCAGGCTCATATGGAATGAATGGTTCTAGCTCTAAGGGCGGCGTGTCCTCTATGGGACTGTCTGGGTCTTCCAGTGGGTTCTCTACTGGGGGTGGCTCTTGGTACATCTCCATTGAGGAGTATTCCTGACAATGGATGTTCCATGGGACGGGGATGAGGGGCTCGACTGGGGGCTGATCAAGGGGTGACGATGGTTTGGATGGTTCACTGGGCGGCAAGGGTGGTAGGTCTGGTAGGGATGATGGGTTCAATGGTAATGGTCGCTTAGGCATGGGTAGGGTGACAAGGAGGGGGTCCAACAAGGATGAGAAAAATTGGGGTGGATCATAACATGCAAGCCCAAGGCTATTTGTGCCTTTCGAGAGTGCTTGGAACTTATGAAACTTGTACCAGTATGTGTTGCCCTTTCATAGCCTCATGATACTTTCTCTAGACCACAACCACGACCATGACTGGTGACAGTGATGATGGTCGATGATTGGTCAACAACAACAACTGATGACCAACAACAAACAACCATAGCAGATGACCAACGACCATAACCACCCTGCAGGTTCTCTGTGGGGACCTTCGGATGGGAAGATGAAAAAAACCAGGTTGCATGTGATGATCTTGCTTGCCGGTTACGATTTGTCCAACCTGGCACCCAGCTAAATGAGCACATGGGTTGCCTTCCAACCATTCCACTCCTGCAAATGCACCAAACCGTTATTTTGGGAAACAGCCTGTATGAAACACTATATAAGGGTCCCATCTAAACCTTCAACCCACCCAGCAATCGCCAGCTTTCACTCCTCAGCTTGCACATAACCACACCCGCCACTTGCCATTTCCACTCCTGCATACCTCTCATCCTTGCTCGACATGTCTTTGTCACCTGTCAAGTTAAACCCTGGCAACTACTACGCGTTCATGGACCATACCAAGGCCCAGATACCCACACCAGCACAGCCCTCACAGTACCCCCAAGGAGTGCCCTTGACACATTACCACTATCACCATCCCCAGAAGCCACAATCGCTTCCGGGTTCATAGTCCTCGAGCCCACACAGCACACTGATGCCACAGTATCCACTGCCGCAGATGGTCACATCTGACTTGGCATCATCCACATCCTCCACATCTTCAGTTTCAAGTTCTCAGGGCATCTTCATGATCTACAAGCAGGATAGGTCAAGGACTCCCAAGCTGGAGCATATAACAAAGAAGAAATCTACTTGGAGTGGCAAGTAGGCGTCATCTCACGCATGTGCTGACAAGCCCTGTTCTGGTATGTGCCCTGGACCGCATCGCATGCCATTCGTTCAAACATCTGACACCTCATTGGCAGTGACCACAATCATGACCAACCATGACTAACCACCGACGATGACTGATGACCGACGCAGTGATGGACGACAACAACAGACAAACACCAATGATGACCACCAACGACGGATAAAGACTACCGACAATGATGGACGACCAACAACCATGACTAACCACTGTCATTGAGTACCGATGAGGACGGCCGATGACCACCAATGACAATGACTGACAACGAACACGACTGATGACAACGACAACGACCAATGACAATAATCAACAACAAACAACCACAACCAATGACTACAAGAGATGGCGATGATGATGGATGATGACCACAATCGACCACTGATGACAACTGACCACAACCGACAACAACAGACGATGGACAACGACTGACCAACAATGGATGATGACGGATGACAACTGACTGACAACAGATGACAACTGGCTGACGACGGATAATGACAGACTTTCAAAGGATGACAACGGCCAACAACTGACTGACAACTGACCAATGACAACTGACTGATGAGGTGATGATGACTGACTGACGATGAGATGACAACTGACTGACAACAGCCAACCACTGACCAACAACAGACCAACAAGCCAACAATGACCAACAAGGAGACAACAACCACCAACAAGCTGACAACAACTGACCGATGACAAGATGACAACCAACTGACAAGGAGGCAATGACTGACTGACAAGGAGGCAATGACCGACTGACAAGGAGGCAATGACTGACTGACAAGGAGGTGATGACCGACTGATGAGGAGGCGACGACCGACTGACTAGGCAACAAAGAGATGATGACTGACTGATGAGGAGGCAATGACCAACTGACAAGACAACGACGACAGACCGATGAGACAATGATGACAGACCGACAAGATGATGACAACAGACCGACAAAACAATGACAACAGACCGATGAGACGATGACGACAGACTGACAAGACAACAATGACAGACTGACAAGACAACAACAACAGACCAACAAGACAACAATGACAGACTGATGAGACGACGACTGGCTGATGAGCCGACAACAACTGACAAGGAGACAACGACTGCTGACAAGGTGATGACAACTGACCGATGAAGAGATGATGACCAGCTGACAAGGCAACAACGACTGACTGATGAGGCAACACTAACTGACTGACAACCAACTGATGATGATGGACAACTATGGATGACAATGGATGACAATGGACAATGATGGATGACAACAGACAGACGAAGAATGACGACAACAGACGATCTGATGTAGATTAGATTAGATTTATGTCTTTCAATTTGTAAATGGGAATTATTTTATCAGTCCTGTGCACATGCTTAAGTCTTATCAGGGTGAAGTGGCAATTTTGATCATGAAAAACACATGACAGGCGTGACAACAACAGAGTTTTTTTCACAACCATGAAAAAACTGTGTGACAAGTGTGACAACAATAGACTTTAACTTTTTTCATGCAGCTTGTCACTTTGTGATAATGTGTGGATAGACTTTAAATCTATGCATGGTTTTTGTGAAGAAACAATGCT
>Ga0307510_10005755_pt1 | contig 14774 bp, 11 predicted proteins | sample 12_EM_MG_FD_207224 | JGI IMG/M metagenome (GOLD analysis project Ga0307510, IMG submission 207224) | Populus trichocarpa ectomycorrhiza microbial communities from riparian zone in the Pacific Northwest, United States - 12_EM | ecosystem: Host-associated > Plants > Roots > Unclassified | place...
GAAGTGGTGGTGGACACGCTGACCGGCGAATGGAAGCTGCTGCGCGCCGACATCCTGCACGACGCCGGCAAGTCCTTGAACCCGGCCGTCGACATCGGCCAGGTCGAGGGCGCGTTCATCCAGGGCATGGGCTGGCTCACGACCGAGGAACTGGTGTGGCATCCGAGCAGCGGCAAGCTGACGACGCACGCGCCCAGCACCTACAAGATACCGACCGCGAACGATTGCCCGCCGGTCTTCAACGTGAAGCTCTACGACGGCCAGAACGTCGAGGACAGCATCCACCGCAGCAAGGCCGTCGGCGAGCCGCCGCTGCTGCTGCCGTTCTCGGTGTTCTTCGCGATCCGCGACGCGGTCTCGGCGGCCGGCGAGCACCGCGTCGACCCGCCGCTCACGGCGCCGGCCACCAGCGAGTCCATCCTGCGCGCGATCAACGCGGTGCAGGCCGGCTGAGATGTCCGCGCTGCGCGCCCTGGCCGGCAGCTGGCTCGCGATGGGCCAGCCGGCGGTGGTCGTCGAGGTGATGGCCGCGCGCGGCTCGGTGCCGCGCGAATCGGGCGCACGCATGCTGGTGTCGGGGCGGCAGACGGCCGGCACGGTGGGCGGCGGCCACCTCGAACTGAAGGCGATCGAACTCGCGCGCGAGATGCTGCGCCGCCACGACGTCCACCCGCACACCGAGCACTACCCGCTCGGGCCCGCGCTCGGCCAGTGCTGCGGCGGCGCGGTGACGCTGGCCTACGCGCCGCTCGACGCCGCCGCGCTCGCGCGCTGGCCGGTGGACGCACCGCGCTTTCATCTGCAGCTGCATGGCGCCGGCCATGTGGGCCGCGCGATCGCGCGCGCGATCGCGCCGCTGAACATCGTCGTCGACTGGATCGACGAGCGCGAAGAGGAGTTCCCGCTCGAATTCCACGCGCACGGCGGGCCGTGGCCCGACCACATCCGCAAGGTCTGCGTCGATGCGGTGGAAGACGAGGTGCGGCACGCGCCGCCCGGCGCGTACTACCTCGTGCTCACGCACCAGCACGACCTGGATCAGCGCATCAGCGAGGCCATCCTGAAGCGCGGCGACTTCGGCTTCTTCGGCTTGATCGGCTCCAAGACCAAGCGCGAGCGCTTCATCCACCGCTTCGAGCAGCGTGGCATCGCGCCCGCGACGATCGCGCGCATGACCTGCCCGATCGGCGTGCCCGGCATCACCGGCAAGGAGCCGGAAGTGATCGCGGTAGGGGTGGCGGCCCAGCTTCTTTCTGTGTCAGCATGGCGGCCGGCCACGGTGGCCGATACACAGGAGAGGATGAACCGATGACGATGAAGACCAAGACGCTTGCCCGCGCGATCGCCGGCTCGTTCGCCGCCGCCGCGGCCCTGGGCGCCGGCATGGCCCAGGCGGCCGAGACCACCGACACGCTGGACCAGAAACTGTGGCTGCGCGTCGGCGCCTTCCGCCCCAGCATCGAGTCGAACGTGCAGGTCGACCACCCGCAGACCGGCACCGCCGGCACCGCGATCGACTTCGAGCGCGACCTCGGCCTGGCGAAGAACAAGACGCTGCCGACCTTGATGCTGGGCGCACGCTTCTTCGACAACTGGCGCGTCGAGCTCGAATACTTCCACCTCAAGCGCGACGGCAACGTCACGCTGGGGCAGCTGCTCAATGTCGACGACTCGACCTTCCCGATCTCGGCCAATGTGGAGACGCGCTTCAGTTCGTCGGTCTACCGCGCCAGCGTCGGCTACTCGTTCGTGAAGACGCGGCAGGCCGAGTTCGGCGCGGTGCTGGGTGCGCACGTCACGAAGTTCGACATCTCGCTCGACGGCACCGTGACCACCGGCGGTGTGCCGGTGGCGACCGAGCGCGAAGAAAAGAACAAGACCATCCCGCTGCCAACGATCGGCCTGTACGGCGCCTACACCTTCACGCCGGGCTGGACCGGCTCCGGCCGCGTCGACGTGTTCAAGCTCAGGCACGGCCAGTACGACGGCCGGCTCGTCAACGCGCAGGCCAACCTGATCTACCGCGCCACCGACAACCTCGGCATCGGCCTGGGCTACCGCTACGACGACTACAAGGTCAACTCGACGCGCGACGATTTCCACGGCCACCTCGACTACAAGTTCCGCGGTCCGCAGTTGTTCGTCGAAGCCGGGTTCTGACGCGGCGCGACCGGCCTCCCGCGGCCGGCGCTACAACTGCTCCACCGGCACGAACGGCGTCAGCAGCCACGACTTGATGCGCAGCCACGGTGTCGAATCGGGCTCCTTGTCGAGGATGAACTCCTTCTCGCCGTCGTTGCTGAGCCATTGCAGGCCCGAGCCCTTCGGGTTGAGGCGCACGCGGTAGGCGCTCTGCAGCCGGTCGATGTCGATGATGCGCAGCAGCTCGCGCGCCAGCGGCGGGCTGTCTATCATCGCGCCGAGCTCGGTGTTGATCGTGGCCGAGCGCGGGTCCAGGTTCATCGAGCCGATGAACAGGCGCTTCTTGTCGATCACCACCAGCTTCGCATGCAGTCGCCCGAGCGACGCGCCGAACAGGAACGGCCGCTTGTTGTCCTTCAGCCGCGACGAGCTGAGCTCGTACAGGTCGATGCCCATGCGCAGCATCTCCTCACGGTGCGCGGCGTAGCCGATGTGCACCACGGGTTCGTCGGTGGACGCGAGCGAGTTGGTCAGCACCGTGACCTTCACGCCCTTGGCGCGCAGCTCGCGGAACATCTCCATGCTGAGCTGGCCCGGCACGAAGTACGGCGACGACGCCACCACTTCTTCCTTCGCGCTGCGGATCGCCTCGAACACGTTGTAGGTGACGCTGGTCTCCAGGAGCTCGCCGCCGGCCTCGCCATCGAAGGGCTTGTCGGGGTGGTCGGCGAACACATAGGCCTCGCCCCAGATCAGGCCGAGGCGGCCGAGGTCGAGGTCGTCGGCGATCGGGCCGTAGCCGAGGATGTCGTTCGGTGGCAGCTCGGCCGGCGGCGGCGTGCGCACCGGGCCGGTCCATTCCTCGAAGCGCGCGCGCAGCTCGTCGCCTGACAGGCCGCTGCGCGCGACCGACGCCAGCGGATAGACCGGGTCGCTGTTCCAGTAGCGGTCGAACAGGTTCTGCAGCGGCTGGATGATCCAGCCGACCGTGAACGCGTCGACGTCGACGAAGTTCTCCGACATGCTGCGCAGGTAGTACTCGTTGGCCACGTTGCGCCCGCCGATCACCGCCATCGCGCCGTCGGCGATGAAGAGCTTGTTGTGCATGCGGTGGTTCACGCGCGACCATTCGTCGGTCGACGCGAGAAAGCGCCCGCCCTGCCCCTGGCCGCGCGCGCGCGCGAACGGGTTGAACAGCCGCACCTGCACGTTCTTGTGGGCCGCGAACGCGAGCCACAGCGGGTCCTTGCCGCCGGTGTAGAGATCGTCGATCAGCACGCGCACGCGCACGCCACGCTCGGCCGCATCGCGCAGCGCACGCAGCAGCCAGCGGCCGGTCTCGTCGTCCTCGAAGTGGTAGTACTGCACGTCGAGCGAGACCTCCGCGCGGCGCGCGAGCTGCACCCGCGCGTCGAGCGAGAACAAACCGAGCGGCATCAGCCGGAAGCCCGAGACATCCGGCGAGGGCAGCGAGCCCTGAGCGATGCGGCCGAGCGTGGTCTTGGTGCTGAGCGGAATCGCCTCGCTCTTGATGGCTTCGCGGTCGACCGCGGGCAAGGTGCTGCAGGCGCCGAGGACGAGCGAGAGCATCAGCAGCGCCGTCAGGCAGGAACGGCGCAAGAAAGGATGGGGCATGGACTGGTTCCGGAGGCACGCGGATGCCGATGGTGCCACGTCGCGGCGACCGAACCAAAGAAGCCTGCGCCTGACCTACCGCGAGGCGGTGATCCGCGTGCCTTTGGCGCGTTCGATGAGCTGGCGGATCTGGGCCTCGGAGATCCGGCCGTCGGGGTGCTTCTCGGCGATGATGGTGGCCGCGGTTTCCAGCAGCGGCACCGCACGCGCCGCATCGCCGGATTCGAGCGCCAGCCGGCCGCGCTGGTAGGCGAGCCGACCGTCCCAGTCGGCGGCGATCTGCGATGCGTTCAAGGCCTGCGCCGACAAGTCGGTGAGCAGGGCCGCGACCTGTTCGGTGTGGTGCTGGTCGAGCCGGCAATCGGCCAGGTGATAGCGCAGGTTCTGGACCAGCGGGTCGGTCTCCGGCCGCGCAGAGCGCGCCTGTTCGAGCGTGCCGACGATCTCGCGCTCGGCGTCGGCCGGATGGCCGGCGTACTGGCGCGCCATTGCGGTGTTCAGGCGAGCCGTCAGCGTGCGCAGCGCGGCAGGGCCGGCGACGCGCGCATAGCGTTGCGCCACTTCCGCGTAGGCGTCGGCCGCCTCGGCATAGTGGTCGAGCTGGAAGTTCAGGTTCGCGAGGACTTCATAGGCCGTCACGGTTCGGCTGCTCTGCGGACCGACCTTGTCGTTGAGACAGGCCGCGGCCGGGCCGACGATGGCGATGCCTTCGTCGGCGCGGCGCAGGAAACCCAGCGTATTCGCGAGCGCCACATTCGTGTAGCACGGGCGTGGGTGCAGCTTGCCGTAGCGCGCCTCCTGCACGCTCAGCAGGCTGCGAAACCGAAGCTCCGCCTCGGCGAAGCGGCCTGCGAGCTTGTTGGCATCGGCATAGCTGAGCGCGATGCGCTCGGTCAGGTCGACGGCCGCGTCGGGCAGCTTCTCCGCCATGCCCCAGGCCATGCGCTGGTCTTCGAGCGCCTCGTCCGGGTGGAGCCGGCCGCTGGCGACCAGACCGCGCACCCACCACAGCCGCGCCGCCTGCTCCGAAGCCTGCAGCCCTGCCGGCGCGAGCTGGGCCTCGACCGCATCGAGCTCCTTCGCCGCGCCATCGAGCTGGGAGAGTTCGGTCATCTGCGCAGCGATCGTGAGGCGCACGTCGGCGAGTTGGCGCGCATCGGGCGTGCGTTGCTCGCCCAACGCGAGCAACGCCTTGCGGCCTTCGTCGATCGAGCCCTTGAAGTCGCTCAGGCCGGCGAGCGTCTGCTGCATCGCGGTGTGCAGCGTGGCGCGAACCTGCGGATCGGCGGCCGCGAAGGTCGAGTCGATCTTGCTCGCGGCCTGGCTGGCCGCCTCGATCACGGTGACATCGCGGCGCCCGCTGAGCGCGGGGTTCGCCACCGCGATGAAGTCGCGCGCCAGAAAGGTGTTGAGCGCGGTCGACGCGGCGTACTCCTTGCTGAGCGCCTGCTGCGTCGCGCGCACCTGCGCGTACAGCAACAGGCTGGCAGCCAGCCCGGCGACCAGCGACGCCACAGTGGCGATCAGCCACGGCCGGCGCGCGCGCACGCGGCGCAGTTCCCTCTCGATGCGCTCTGCATGCATCTGCTGGTCGTGCTGCTCGGCCCGTTCGGTCCGGCGGCGTTCGAGCCCGCGCACACTGGCGCTGAGTTCGGCCACGCTCGCGGTTCGGCGCGCCGGGTCGCCGTCGGTCGCGCGCGCGACGTCGTCGCGCACCAGCTCGTCGACCACATCGCGCTCCCAGCCCGGCACCAGCGGACGCCGCAGGTCGCCGACCATCAGCTGGTACAGCAGGATGCCCAGCGCGTAGACATCGCTGCGCGCCGTGGCCGGTTGATCCTGCAGCAGCTCGGGTGCGAGGTACATCAGCGTGCCGCGCGTGCTCTCGCTGCGCACGCCCGCACCCAGCGTTGCGCTCAGGTTGGTCAGGCCCAGCTCCGCAAGGCGTTCGGGTTCGAGCAGACGGCCGCTGCCGAAATCGACCAGGCGCGGCTGCCAGGCCTCGCCGTCGCGAGACATCAGGATGTTGTCGGGCTTCAGATCCTTGTGCAGCACCGCGACGCCATGCGCCGCGGCGACCGCATCGGCGATCTGCAGGAACAGCGCGAGGCGCTCGGCCGGTGTCAGCGCGGCCAGGCGCTCTCCGGTCTGCGCCCAGGTCTTCAGGCTCTCGCCACCGTACTCGCTCTCGATGAAGAACGGCGCGGTGTCGAAACTCCAGTCGATGACGCGGACGATGTCGCGCCGCTCGCCGAGTTCACTGGCCAGCAGACGGCCCAACGTGGCCTCGCGCTTGAGACCGGCCACGTGTTCCGCGTCGGCCGCGAACTTGTAGACGCGGCACTCGCGGCTGGTGCGGTGCGTCGCGAGCCAGACCTCGTGACCGCGAGACTGCCCCAGGATGCGCTCCAGCACGAAGCCCTTGCGCCGCGGCACCACGTCGCCCGCGTGCAGCGCGATCCCGCTGACGAAACTGCGGCCCACCACGGCGCGCTCGAACTGCCCCGCGAAACGGTAGCCCACGCGCGGCACGTTCTCGATCAGCGCTGCGGCTTCGGCGCCCAGCGCGTTGCGCAGCTTGGTGACCGCGTTGGCGAGCACGTTCTCGACCGTCTCGCGGCCTTCCCACACCTGCTCGAAGAACTCTTCACGCGTCACGACCCCGCCGCCGTGAGCGAGCAGCAGCGACAGGATGCGCAGCGGTCGCGGCTGCACCTCGACCGTCAGGCCGCCGACGACCAGTTCCAGCTTCGCTTCGTCGAAGACCACGGTGCCGAAGCGATAACGGTACTGAACTGCCATGCACGTCCCTTCATGCAAACGGGTCGGAGCCAAGCATGCACCGGCGGCGCGGCCGGATCGTGTCCGGGCCGACACAAACGCGCTGACCTCCCTGGTTCCGGGGGGTGTGAAGCGCGTCCGGCGGCGTCGCGATGCGTTGGTTAGGAATTGGTTAGCCCGCCGGGCACCCGGATCGCGGCCGCGCTGGCTAAGCTTTTCCCGACGCAAAGGATACGGCCTGCACCGCTTCCACAACCGCCTCGCCTCCACCCAGAAACGGAAGACCCCATGAACACGATTGCCAGAATCGGGATCGCCGCAGCGCTCGTCGCCGCCGCGGCAGGCGCGTATTTCTCGCCGCACATCGCGGTGACATCGATGCGGGCTGCAGCCCTCGCCCACGACGGCGCGAAGCTCGCCGGCTACATCGACTTCCCCGCGGTCAAGGAGAGCTTCAAGGGTGCGATCAACGCGAAGCTGGCGGCCGAATCGGCGCGGCCCGGCAACCAGAACGGCATGGCGATGATGGGCAACGCGTTCGCAACCCTCGTCGTGAACCAGATGGTCGATGCGATGGTGACGCCCGAGACCCTGATCCGCATGGTCAACGGCGACCAGCCGCAGCTCGGCAAGCCGGCAGCACCACCGGCCACTGGCGCGTCGTCGCCGGCCGACCGTGCGCTCGGCGACCAGGTGGATGCCTCGATGGGCTACGAAGACCTCGGTCACTTCGTCGTGCAGGTCCGCAAGAAGGGCTCGACCGATGCGCCCACCGGCCTGGTGTTCAGCCGCGACGGCCTGTTCGGCTGGAAGCTCACCTCGCTGCGCCTGCCGATCTGATTCCCACCCCAGAACCCCAAACAGGAGAAGCCGGTGAAATGCACCAGTTGCGATTCGCACAATGTCCAGCGTGTCCAGATGGCCTATGAGATGGGCACGCACACCATCAGCACGACGTCCAAAGGAACCATCAGCGGGACGAGCCGCACCATCTCGTCGAGTGGCGGCGGCAGGCAGCAGACCGAACTGGCCAGACGCCTGTCGCCACCGCGCAAGCGCTCGCTGACCTTCGCGTCCGTGTTCATGCTGATCGGCTTGTTCATGTTCCTGGGTGGCATGAACCTGGCCAAGGAAACCTCGCGGCCGCAGACGGCGAGCAGCGCACAGGTACAGCACAAGCAGAAGAAGAAGGTCGAGAAGGTCGACCTGGCGCTCGAGGCGACGACTGCGACGATGCCTGCCGCGGAGCTGTCGCCATTGATCGCCACGTTCACGAATCCGGTGGTCTTGACCGGGCTTGTGATCAGCCTGCTCGGCATCGCTTGGTCGATCCGGAACCGCTTGTGGAACCGCCGCCAATGGCCGTTGCTGTTCGCCGAGTGGCAACGGCTCTGGATCTGCAACCAATGCGGCACGGTGTTCGCGCAATGAAGCCGCACGATCTCTTCGCGAAGGACGCCACGCGGCGCGCGCTGGCGATCGCGGTGCTCGCGGCGCTCGCCGGCGTCGCGCTCGGCACTCTGCCCGCCGCCGCACAGGACAACAAGCCGGACGCGTCGATGGCCGCGAAGGTCAGCCTGGCCGGCGTGCGACCGGGCATGAGCAAGGCAGAGGCGATCGCCGCGATCAAGGCCTTCGACCCGCAGCTCGTGGTCGTCGAGGGCTACACGTCGTTCGGCAACGGCATGAGGTACACCGCGCCGCGCTTCAGCTTCAAGCCGGCGAGCACCGCCTACTTCTCGACGCTGATCGTCATCGAGCGCAGCGAGGTGATGCGCGGCCGCCCGGGCCCGGTGACCGAGCGCGACCTGCGGACCTACGCGTCGCCGTCGACCTTCGGCATCCCCGAATGTCACCCCGGCGCCCTGGTCAAGCAGCCGCGCGAGAAAGTCAGCTACCACGTGGAGTTCTCGGCGGTGCTGAACGATCCGCGCGTCGTGCTCGTCGACGAGCAGCGCGTGTTCTGCGGGCACGACGTGACGGTCACCTCGGCCATCGAACGCCTGTACCAGCGCTACTCGCGAAACGTGACCCGCTCGCTGCGCATCCGCGAGGACGGCCTGCGCGTGACGCAGGACACCTATCCCAGCGTCGGCACCGGCGGCGCCTTCCTCGAATGGCGCTACACCGCCGCGATGGGCGGCATGGGCCTGCGCAACCAGGTGGACATGCCGCTGATGGATGCCAACGGCAACTACGCCGGCCTGGGCAACGCCAGCGGCGGCATCGCGGTCCACGCCGAAATCCGGCCGACGCAGGACCTCGCCTACATGGACTCGCTGCGCACGCTGTTGTGGGACGACGGCGCCATCGCACGCGAGGCCAGGCGCAAGACGAGCCTGTACAGCGAGCTCGACCGGCTGGGCATCACCGTCGACCAGCTCGGCAACCGCCAGCTGACCGATCAGGTCCGTCTCGACGAGCCGGCTGGCCTCACAGGATCAGCACCACCCGGAAATCGTTGACGTTGGTGAAGGTCGGCCCCGGCACCACCAGATCGCCGAGCGGCTTGAAGAAGTTGTAGGCGTCGTTCGCGTCGAGGTAGTCCTGCGGCTTCAGGCCCAGCGCCTTGGCGCGCGCGAGCGTGTCCGGTGTGACGACGGCACCGGCGTTGTCTTCGACGCCGTCGATGCCGTCGGTGTCGCCGGCCATCACGTAGACGCCGGGCTCGCCCTGCAGCGCGATCGCGCAGCCGAGCAGGAACTCTGTCGCGCGGCCGCCCTGGCCGGGCCGCGTGCCGGGGCCGCGCGGGCCGTCGCCCTTGCCCTTGACGGTGACGGTGGTCTCGCCGCCCGAGATCACGACGCAGGGCTTGCTGAACGGCTGGCCGTGGCGCGCGATGTAGCGCGCCATCGCGGCGTGCACCTTGCCGACCTCGCGCGACTCGCCTTCCATCTCGTCGCTCAGCACATGCACGCCGATGCCGGCTTCGCGTGCGAGCGCGGCCGCGGCCTGCAGCGATTGCTGCGGTGTCGCGATCATGTGCACCGTGTGACCGGCGAACACCGCGTCGCCGGGCTTGGGCGTTTCGAGCGCGCCGCTCTCCAGGCCGGCGCGCGCCGCGGCGGGGATCTCGATGCCGTAGCGCGCGAGGATGCTCAGCGCATCGGCGCAGGTGGTGCTGTCGGGCACCGTGGGGCCGCTGCCGATGACCTGCGGCGCGTCGCCCGGCACGTCGCTGATCAGCAGCGTGACGACCTGCGCCGGCGCGCACATCGCGGCCAGCCGCCCGCCCTTGATCGCCGACAGGTGCTTGCGCACGCAGTTCATCTCGTCGATGGCCGCGCCGCTCTTCAGCAGCGCCTTGTTGATCGCCTGCTTCTCTTCCAGCGTGATGCCGTCGGCCGGCATCGCCATCAGCGACGAGGCGCCGCCGGAGATCAGGCACAGCACGAGATCGTCCTTCGTCAGCCCTTTGGTGAGTTCGGCGATGCGCTTGGCCGCGCGCCGGCCGGCATCGTCGGGCACCGGATGCGCCGCTTCGACGACCTCGATGCGGCCCGGGCTGGCCTTGTACGCCGGCGGCACGTAGTCGTAGCGCGTGACGACCAGCCCGGACATCGGCGCATCCTTGGGCCACAGGGCATCGACCGCAGCGGCCATCGCGCCGCCGGCCTTGCCCGCGCCCAGCACCAGTGTGCGGCCCTTGGGCGGCGGCGGCAGAAAGGCCGCGGTGCCCGGGCCGGGGACGGCTTGCGCCACGGCAGCGTTGAACAGGGCGAGCAGAAAACCACGCGGGTCGGTGTGGGGCGAAGGCAGACTCATGCGTTGGATGATCCAGGGGTGAAGTTCAACCCTTCACATCCGGAGCCACCGTGTGATTCGCCATCAGTTCGAGAGCGCGCACGAGAGCCGAATGATCCAGGTCCTGCATGCCGTTGGCGGCACACGCCTGCATCAATTGTGCTGCACCGGCGGTCTGCGGCAACGAAACGCCGAGCGCGCGTGCGCCCGAGAGCGCGAGGTTCAGGTCCTTCTGATGCAGCCCGATGCGGAATCCCGGCGCGAACGTGCGCTTGACCATGCGTTCGCCGTGCACCTCCAGGATGCGGCTGGCCGCGAAGCCGCCCATCAGCGCCTGGCGCACCTTGGCCGGGTCGGCACCGGCCTTGCTCGCGAACAGCAGCGCTTCGCCGACGGCCGCGATGTTGAGTGCCACGATGATCTGGTTCGCGACCTTGGTCGTCTGACCGTCGCCATTGCCGCCGACCAGCGTGATGTTCTTGCCCATCAGCTCGAACAGCGGCTTGACGCGCGCGAACGTGTCTTCGGGACCACCGACCATGATGGTCAGCGACGCGGCCTTCGCGCCCACTTCGCCGCCGGAGACCGGCGCGTCGAGGTAGTCGCAGCCGAGCGCGTTGATCTTCTTCGCGAACTCCTTCGTGTCGATCGGCGAGATCGAGCTCATGTCGACGACGGTTTTTCCTTTGCTGAGGCCAGCGGCCACGCCGTCCGCATCGAACAGCACGGCCGCCACATCGGGCGTGTCCGGCACCATGATGAAGACGATGTCGGCGCGCTCGGCCACGCCGCGCGCATGCGTGCAGATGGTCGCGCTGCTTTCGGCGATCTCCGGCGCGATCTTGCCGACCGTGTACACGAACAACTGGTGGCCGGCCTTGATCAGGTGGCCCGCCATCGGCGTGCCCATGATGCCCAGACCGATGAAGCCGAGCTTGAGAGGGGTGGTGGTCATGTCGCTTGTCTTCCTTGGTTCTCAGGTGTTCTTCAGCCAGCCCAGACCGGCTTCGGTCGTGGTCGCGGGCTTGTACTCGCAGCCGATCCAGCCGGCGTAGCCCATGCCGTCGAGCGCCTTGAAGACGTTGCCGTAGTGGATCTCGCCGGTGCCGGGCTCGTTGCGGCCGGGGTTGTCGGCAAGCTGGATGTGCGCGATGTGCGCGAGGTGCGCGCGCATGGTCGCGATCAGCTCGCCTTCCATGCGCTGCGCGTGGTAGATGTCGTACTGCACGAAGAGGTTGTCGGAGCCCACCTCGTTGATCAGCGACAGCGCCTGTGCCGTGCGGTTCAGGTAGAAGCCGGGGATGTCGAAAGTGTTGATCGGCTCCATCAGCAGCTTGATGCCGGCCTTCTTCAGCTCGCCCGCGGCGTAACGCAGGTTGCCGACGAAGGTCTCGCGCAGCACGGCATCGGCCACGCCGGCCGGCGCCTTGCCGGCCAGGCAGTTGAGCTGCGGCACGCCAAGCGCGGTGCCGTACTCGATCGCCTTCGCGACACCGTCGCGGAACTCGCCGGCGCGCTCCGGCAGACACGCGATGCCGCGCTCGCCGCCGTCCCAGTTGCCGGCCGGCAGGTTGTGCAGCACCAGCGCGAGGCCGTTGGCATCCAGGCGCGCCTTCAGATCGGCAATGGCGTACGGATACGGGAACAGGAACTCCACCGCCTTGAAGCCGGCCTTGGCGGCGGCATCGAAACGGTCGAGGAAGGGCAGCTCGGTGAAGAGCATCGTGAGGTTGGCAGCGAAGCGGGGCATGTCGATCTCCGGTCATCGCGGGGCCAGCGCCGGGCCGCTCCCAAGCGGCCCCGCACCCCCGCGGGGGGTGGCAGCGGTACGCCGCTGCCGGGGGTTGTCATCAATCCAGGATGCCGACGGCAGTGGGTGCATCGGCGGGGCTGTCGGCCAAGTCCTCGAACTCGTTGATCGCGTCGATCTCGGTGCCCATCGAGATGTTGGTCACGCGCTCCAGCATCACCTCGATCACGACCGGCACCTGGAACTCTTCCATCCACTTGTTCGCCTGCTCGATCGCCGGCTTGATCTCCGACTGCTGGTAGACGCGCACGAACTTGCAGCCCAGGCCGGTCACGACCTTCTCGTGGTCCACGCCATAGCCTTCGAGCTGCGGCGCGTTGATGTTGTCGAAGCCCAGCTGCACGCAGTAGTCCATGCTGAAGCCGCGCTGCGCCTGGCGGATCAGGCCGAGGTAGGAGTTGTTCACGACCATGTGCACATAGGGCAGCTTGAACTGCGCGCCGACCGCGAGCTCCTCGATCATGAACTGGAAGTCGTAGTCGCCCGAGAGCGCGACGATCTTGCGCGTCGGGTCGGCCACGCGCACGCCCAGCGCCGCGGGAATCGTCCAGCCGAGCGGCCCGGCCTGGCCGCAGTTGATCCACTGGCGCGGGCCGAACACATGCAGGAACTGCGCGCCGGCGATCTGGCTCAGGCCGATCGTCGACACATACGTCGTGCCACGCTCGAAGTTGTTGTTCATGCACTGGTAGACGCGCTGCGGCTTCATCGGCACGGTGTCGATGTTGGTCTTGCGCAGCATCGTGCGCTTGCGCTCGCGGCACTGCGCGACCCACTCGCTGCGGTTCTTCAGCTGGCCGGCCGTCATCATCTCGCGCGCCACCTCGACGAACAGCTTCAGCGCCGCCTTGGCGTCCGACACGATGCCCAGCTCCGGCGCGAACACGCGGCCGATCTGCGTCGGTTCGATGTCGACGTGCACGAAGGTGCGGCCCTTGCAATACACCTCCGGCGAGCCGGTGTGGCGGTTCGCCCAGCGGTTGCCGATGCCGATCACGAAATCGCTCGCGAGCATGGTGGCGTTGCCGTAGCGGTGCGAGGTCTGCAGGCCGCACATGCCGGCCATCAGCGGGTGGTCGTCGGGGATGGTGCCCCAGCCCATCAGCGTCGGAATCACCGGCACGTTGACGATCTCGGCGAACTCCTGCAGCAGGTCGGACGCATCGGCGTTGATGATGCCGCCACCGGCGACAATCAACGGCCGCTCGCTCGCCTGCAGCATCTCGATCGCCCTGACGATCTGCGCGCGCGAGGCAAACGGCTTGTAGACCGGCAGCGGCTCGTAGGTGTCGATGTCGAACTCGATCTCGGCCATCTGCACGTCGAACGGCAGATCGATCAACACCGGCCCCGGCCGGCCCGAGCGCATCAGGTGGAAGGCCTGCTGGAACGCGCGCGGCACCTGCGCCGGCTCGCGCACCGTGACGCTCCACTTGGTCACCGGCTTGCTGATCGACTCGATGTCGACCGCCTGAAAGTCTTCCTTGTAGAGCCGCGCGCGCGGCGCCTGGCCGGTGATGCACAGGATCGGAATGCTGTCGGCCTGCGCCGAGTACAGCCCGGTGATCATGTCGGTGCCGGCCGGCCCGGAGGTGCCGATGCACACGCCGATGTTGCCCGCCTTGGCGCGCGTGTAGCCCTCGGCCATGTGCGACGCGCCCTCCACATGCCGCGCCAGCACATGCGCGATCGTGCCTCGCTCGCGCAGGCTCGAATACATCGGGTTGATCGCGGCGCCGGGCACGCCGAAGGCCTGCGAGACGCCCTCCTTCTCCATCACCAGAACGGCGGCCATCACTGCTTTCATGCGAGCCATGCGAAGTCTCCTTGGATCATTGTTGACACTGGGTCGGATGATGAAGAGGCGCAGGGCGGCCGGCTACGGCGAGGGGCGATAAGAGCTATTCCACGGCGGAATGCACAGGCTCTAAGATTTGTGGCCGCCACCTCTTGCCATGCCCATGAACAGCCGCACGCATCGCTCGCGCCGAACCCTGCTGAAGCTCGCGCCGGCCGCTGCGGTCGCCGGATGGACCTGGCCGCGCGCCGCCGCCGCGCTGGGTGGCCCAGCCACCGCCACACTTCTGCGCACCCGCCTGCTCGAACAAGGCGTCGGCTTGGTGGCGGTGCAGGTCCAGGCAGACCGCGTCGAGGTCACCGCGCAAGGCCTGGCGCGCCAGGGTGACGGCATCGCGCTGCGCACCGATGCGCTGTTCGAGATCGGCTCCATCACCAAGACCTTCACCGCGCTGCTGCTGGCCGACGCGGTCGTGCGCGGCCAGTTGAAGCTCGATGCCGCGGTGCAGGACGCGTTGCCCGACAACATCCGGCTCGTCGACTCGGCCGGCGACCCGATCCGCTGGATCGACCTCGCGACACAGCGCTCGGGCCTGCCGCGCCTGCCGACCAACATGGCGCCCTCGGTGCGCACCGATCCGTACGACGACTACCGCGAGGCCGACCTGCTGGCCTTTCTGCGCGGCTTCAAACCGACGCTGGTGCGCGGCGCGGAGTACGGCTATTCCAACCTCGGCTTCGGCCTGATGGGCTACGCGCTGGGGCGCGCCGCGGGAAGCGACTACCCGACCCTGCTGCAGCAGCGCGTGCTGCAGCCACTGGGTCTGAGCAGCGCGCAACTGGCGCTGCCCGGCCGCCGCATCAT